>Ga0066866_10000638_pt1 | contig 13708 bp, 8 predicted proteins | sample ETN01SmetaG_3_FD_66435 | JGI IMG/M metagenome (GOLD analysis project Ga0066866, IMG submission 66435) | Marine microbial and viral communities from oxygen minimum zone, Eastern Pacific Ocean - ETNP2014F12-01SV263 | ecosystem: Environmental > Aquatic > Marine > Oceanic ...
CACAATCTCCAGGTTGATCCCTTATTCGCCGATGCTTCAGCAAATGATTTCACCCTGCTAACAGGTTCACCGCTGATCGGTGCCGGTAGCGATGGCTCAACCATTGGTGATCCACGCTGGGATCTACCCAGTAACATTGACCCTGTTAATACCACAGCACCCCAACTCAGCGGAACTACAGTTGAAGGTGACATATTGAATGTAGATGATGGTGTTTGGACAGATGATAACGGTGATGTACTTACATTTACATATGCTTGGTACACAGATAGCGATAATCAAGGGAATGATGGAACGGAAATTGCGAATGCTACTGATAATACATATACATTAACCAGTGCTGATGTTGATCAATATATCTATGCAATGGTTACTGCAGATGATGGAAACGGTGGATCGGTGGGTGTATCGTCAAATTATTCCACACAAGTGACAACTCTCGGCATTGGTGATGAAATCATTATAACGGAATATTCCCTTTCACAGAATTATCCTAATCCATTCAACCCTGTGACTGAGATATCCTTTGCATTACCGATTGCCGGTAATATCAGCTTAAGGGTGTTCAATATGTTAGCCCAGGAAGTTGCCCTGATTGCCAGCGGCAATTATCCCGCAGGTTTACATACAATAAGCTTCAATGCAGTTGAACTACCATCGGGAATTTATTTCTACACATTGACCGGTAGTGGTGTAACTGTCACTCGGAAAATGATACTGATGAAATAATTAACGTGTTGTAAAAACTTGGATCATATTATATATATGATTGTACAGACAAGGGGCAGAATAATTTATCTGCCCCTTGTCTGTTTTTGTAATAGATATAAATATATATGATGAAAATATTGCTAAGTAACAAATGAGTATTTTATGAGGAAAATATTAGTATTAATAATATTATTTATAGCTGCCTGGAAGAAACTCAGAGAAAAAAACTAATTTTTTAATATAAAAGTGAATAATTCTTTTAACTTTCAAACAGATTGATAGTCTCACGTTGATAGTCTCATGGAATTATTTGAATCTGATTGTACTGAAGTAATTTTCCATAAGCACATTAACAAAGGAACAATTGGTATCAATATGCTAACGAAAAAAATGATTCTCTACTTAGTTTTAATAATTTCAGTCTCTCTTTTAAGTGCCACTGATTATTATGTTTCACCCAATGGCTCCGATGAAAACAGTGGAACAATCGGAGCTCCTTTCCAGACAATTCAGCATGCTGCTGATCTGATGCAATCCGGTGATAACTGTTATCTGCGAGGAGGAACTTACGACGAAGAAATACAGATCAATAATTTACATGGCACTTCATCTGACCCGATCACTTTTACTAATTACCAAGATGAGCCTGTCATACTTGACGGTACTATCCCCATAACCAGTTCCTGGACTGTCCATGATGGAAACATCTATAAAACTACGCTGACGGTAGACGTCTGGCAGCTTTTTGTGGATAGAGAGGAGATGGTCATGGCCCGTTGGCCTAACGCAGGATTTGTGGATGGCAGTATATGGAATCAGGAGGAACACTGGGCTCACGGTGACGAAAATGAAAGTGTGAATGGGACGGAGGTGGACGATCCTCACTCTGGTGCGGATCTAACATCATTATCATTCAGTATCGAAGGTGCATTGGCGGTTATGAATATTGGGTCATTTAGAACTTGGACAAGGTCTGTTGACAGCCACGGCGCCGGGAATAATTCCTTCACCTATGCACCAGTGCCTGAATCTGCTTATCGCACGAAACATCATTATTATTTCCTGGAGAAAAAACTAGAGTTTCTTGATCAGGAGAGTGAGTGGTTTTTCAATCATGAGACGAATGAGTTGTACTTCTGGCCGCCCGATAATGCTGATCCGAATAATCTTAACATTCGTGGCAAGGTTCAGTCATACTCTTTTCAGATCGAAAATTCAGATTACATAGAGCTTAAGGGATTACATTTTTTTGCATCCACTTTCAAAATGGATAATTCAGATTACATGGTGGTTGACAGTAGCAATTTTCTGTACCCAAGCTGCTATAAAAGAATGCTTGGTGTAGTGGATACGGAACCGGAGATGACCTTGATCACAGGCAGCAGTAACTGCACGGTCAGTCGCTGTGCCTTTAGGTATACCGATGGCAGTGCCATTGAGACATACGGAGGTAATAATACAATTGAAAATTGCTATTTTTATCATATCGACTATACTGTCACTGACCTTTCATCGGTAATGACCACCATCAGAATGGGTGGAAGCAACAATGTATTTCGTCAGAATACTCTGCATAGAACAGGTGCATCCTCCGGTATCAACCCAGGTGACTTAAGCATTGTAGAATACAATGACATGTATGATACGGGATATCTTCAAAGTGACGGTGCTATTGTTCATTTGATGGTAGGGCAGCAACCTGGTTCAAAAACCCGCTATAACTGGTTGCATGACAGTCCAAAATACGGTGTAAGATTCGATGGTGATGGAGATGGAACTCAGGGATTAATGCATCACAATGTCTCCTGGAATATAAAGACAGGACACATGGTTAAGGGGCACCATCATTACGTGTACAATAATACAAGTTTTGATACAGAACAAAATGGTATTGTCATTCTTATCGATCTAGGCGGCAATGAAGGCACCATTACACGCAATAACGCTGCCGATAAAATAGCAGGCCATAGGCAAGATTCAAGTCAGGATTATCCGGTACCGGGCATTTATGACCACAACTGGAATGGGTATGAAACGGGCGGTAATGTAAGAGATTTTTTGATATCTCCACCTGCTTATGAGAATGTTGAAGATTACAATCCCGACGAATATGACTTTCGGCCAAATCCTGATTTCACTCTGATTGATGCTGGTATGCATGTTGAAGGAATTACTGATGGCTATATAGGAAACGCTCCCGATCTGGGTGCTTATGAATACGGAGGTGAAAACTGGACACCGGGTGTCACTTGGGATGTAAGTTCATATCAGCTTCCGCCCGATCTGGGTGCTTTAGTGGCAAATGCTGGTAATGATATCGTAACGATGAGTGATGAAGATGGAAGTGCAACTGTGACGCTGGATGGTTCCGGTTCTTACGATCCTAACGGTAATGCTCTCACATATTCCTGGACGCTTGATGGCACAGTAGTTTCGACAGATGTGTCATTTGACTATGATCTCAATATCGGCGTTTTCACTTTTACACTTACCGTCAGCAATGGTGAATTGACAGATAGTGACGATGTTGTTGTGACTGTGAACTCATCAACCAACGGGGATGACAATGTTGCACTTTCCTTTACAGCTGCTAATGAAGATTATATTGATTGTGGGAATGATCCCGAGCTGCAGCTGGGTATTCACGATCTGACTGTTGAATTCTGGTTTAAAACCAGTGCTGGTGGAGTCAAGAGAATTGTTGGAAACGGTGGCACGACAACTTCGGATGATGGCTATTCCATCTGGATTCTTGGCAATGGGAAAATAAGAGCTAGTTTCAGTGATGGTACGACAAGTGAGGCTAAGCAAAATGAAACGGTCGTAAGTGATGGCGATTGGCATCACTGTGCGGTTGTGTTTGACCGTGATGATGTTTTGTGGGTTTGTGTTGACGGGACTTGTGCGACTAAACCTATCGACACCTTATCAGATCTTAATGGCGACAACACGAATGACACTTTCGTATTGGGACGTAAGGCTGAAACGAATTCTGCACAGTCCTATACCGGCAGTCTTGATGAGGTACGGATCTGGAACACGGCCTTAGATACTGCTACTGTCTTTGCCTGGCGCGACGGAGAGTTGACAAGTTTACATCCTAATATTTCAAATCTGCAGGCTTACTATAAGTTCAATGAGAATTCAGGTAGCACTGTAAATGATCTTACTGCTGATTATTTAGGTAATTATGAAAGCGATGGGACTATAACTGGTGCAGAATGGGTAGCCAGTGACATTCCCAATTTCACGTTATATGATGATGAAGATCTCCAAGAGGAAGACAGCGCCCCATCTGCTCCGAGCCTAACGTCGCCGTCTGATTCCCTGGCGATTTCGCTCACGTTTGAAAACCTGTATACCGACTCTGTGGTATTTGTGTGGGAATCATCGGCTGATCCTGATGGTGATGCGGTGATGTACCGCGCCAAGTTCGGCCACATCGTCTATTCCGGTGAGACTTTGTTGGACACCGTCAAACAAGACAGTACGATGGCGGAAACGAGCATTGTTGTGTTTTACGAAGATTTTAATGAAGATCTCGTAGATCTCGGCGGCGATAACAGTGTCCTCAAATGGAATATATCCGCAATAGCCGGATCGGATACGGTGCTGTCAGATAACGGCCCGCGGTTCGTTCTGGTGGACGGCACATCCTTGAGCGTAGATGAAGAATTCATTCCGACTGAGTTTGCACTACATCAGAATTACCCGAATCCGTTCAATCCGGTTACGACATTGAACTATGGCCTGCCTGAGCAATCAATGGTTGTAATGACTGTTTACGATCTGATGGGACGTGAAGTAACCACACTGGTAAATCAGGTACAGAAAGCCGGTTATCATACAATCCGCTGGAATGGCACTGACCAGAGTGGACAGGTTGTGAGTGCAGGTCTATATATCTACCAGATTACTGCTGGTGACTATAGTGTGGCTAGAAAGATGATCTTGCTTAAGTGATTTCCCATAAGCACAATAAATTATTATCAATATGCTAACGAAAAAATGATTCTTTACTTAGTGTTAATAATTTCAGTATCTCTATTAAGTGCCACTGATTATTATGTTTCACCCAATGGCTCCGATGATAACAGTGGTACAATCGAAACCCCTTTCCAGACAATTCAGCATGCTGCTGATTTGATGCAATCCGGTGATAACTGTTATCTGCGAGGAGGAGCTTATCACGAAGAAATACAGATCAATAATTTACATGGCACTTCATCTGACCCGATTACTTTTACTAATTACCAGGATGAGCCTGTCATACTTGACGGTACTATCCCCATAACCAGTGCCTGGACTGTCCATGATGGAAACATCTATAAAACTACGATAGATTTTGATATCTGGCAGCTGTTCGAAGAAAACCGAATGCTGATTTCCGCCCGTTGGCCGAATGCGAACTTGGAGGATAATTCTCTCTGGAATGATGAGGAGTTCTGGGGACATGGGGGACCACTTGACCAGAATGGTCTCCAATACGATGAACCGCATGACGGTCTTAGCCTTGCTGCTCTGAATATGGATCTCACAGGTGCTATGGCAGTGCTGAATGTGGGCAACTGGAAATCCTGGACCCGTGTTGTACAAAATCACGCTGTCGGACAGGACTATTTCAATTATGAATCTGTTGAGAGTAATGGTTATAAGGATAACTGGCCGAAACACCGCTATATGCTGGAATGTCATCTTGATCTGCTGGATCAGCCCAATGAGTGGTTTTATGATCCTGCAACGGGAGAATTATACGTATGGCTTGAGGGAGGTGTCACTCCTTCCGGTGGAGACATCAGAGGAAAAGTTCAATCATATGCCATGCAGATCGTGAACTCCAGTCATGTAATAGTAGATAATCTTGGGTTTTTTGGTACTACACTCAAAGCTGAATCCTCACATAATATTACGCTGCAGAACAGTCAGCTCTTATATCCCAGCTATTCCAGGCGCATGCTGGGTGAATCAGATGATACGGATATCACTGCTTTTATCAATTCAGCGTCAGAGATTGCCGGTAATCGTATCACACGATGTGAGATCGCGTACACAGATGGTCCCGCCATTCAGATGAAGGGAACGGATAATATTATCGAAGACAATTTGATCCATCATATCGATTACAGCTGTTCCAATTATTCCAATAACAGCTTTTCTATCCACACGATCAGTGCTCCAGGGATGACATTTCGTCGAAATACGGTGCATACAACCGGTAACGCAAGTACGTACAGAAGCGGCAGTTATTCTGAGGGGCATCCGATCCTGGTTGAATTAAACCATTTTTATAACTGTGGACTGATGCAGTCAGACGGCGCCAATATTCAGATCGGTGCTAATTCAAGGAACGGTTCTGTTGTACGCTACAACTGGTTGCATGATACTCAGAAATACTGCATCAGGTTTGACGGCAAGTTTGAACACGGTGAAGGAGGCTACAGCACCAACGGCCTGATTCATCACAATGTAACCTGGAATACCACCAATCTGGGATTGCGTATAAAAGGAGATTATCATCAGACTTATAATAATTCATGCTTTTCAAGCAGTTATCCTGATATAGTCATCCGTGGAATTGGCGGCGGCATGCAGCATGCAAATACCAGAAACAACGCTGCCATCTGCATTTCAGGTGCGAAGTTCGATGAGGATGAACCGATTCCAGGCATCTATGAATATAATTGGAATGGGTGTGACTCAGGCGGTTTGGAACTGCAGGACCAGCTAACCGACCCTGAGAATTTCGACTTCTTTCCTCAAACAGGTTCAGACCTGATCAATGCAGGTGTATTTATTGATGGGATCACGGAAGGGATTATCGACGGCACACCAGATATAGGTGCTTACGAGCATGGTGGGGAAAACTGGGTGCCGGGTGTCACCTGGGACGTAAGTTCAGATTCGGTTGATGTTGATGAACAAAGAAACAGTGAAACATTGCCAAAAGCTTTTCATCTTCAGCAAAATTATCCCAATCCTTTTAATTCCCGCACTCAAATCAGGTTTAATCTGAATCACCGCCAGAAAATCCGCTTGTCTGTTCATTCAATTACCGGGAAATTAATAAATACAATTCTGAATAAATCCATGGATGATGGACACCACATAATCGAATGGAATCCGGTGGAAATCAGTACAGGTATTTATTTCATCAGGCTGGAATCTGAAAATGGAGTGCAGATGAAAAAATGTTTATTATTAAAATAGTAAAAGATATCGCACCATGAAAATTACCAGACGTCAATTTTTAGCAACTGCCGGAATCGGAGCCGCTACTCTGACAGTTCCGCAAATTGCTCACTCAGCCATCGCGGGGAGGAAAAGAAAACCTCCCAATATTATTCTGATAATGTCCGATGATGTGAGTCCTGATCTATATGGATGCTACGGTAATGATTCTGTCAAAACGCCCAATATTGATTTTATGGCGCGTGAAGGTGTCCAATTCCAGACGGCTTGGGCCTGTGCAATCTGCAGCCCGACTAGGGCGATGATAATGACCGGTCAGTATGCTAATCAGACCGGATTCTATCATAATAATCTCTATGTTCCCCAAAATGGTGAAACCAAAGATCTGCATAAGTATCACTACAGTTTTGCCAAGCTGATGAAACAGAACGGTTATGCTACCGCAATTGCTGGTAAATGGCATCTTGGAAAAGGAACTCCATATTCGGAAGAGGGTGGTTTTGATGAATACTGCTTGTGGGAGTCGATCGGCAAAATCAGAAAGTTATCCGGGAACCAAGAATATAAGGGTGGCTGGGAGAATGATAATACTACAGCCCGTTACTGGCATCCTGGCATTGTGCAAAACCATAAACTGCTGGATACAAAACCAGACGATTTTGGTCCGGATATATTTACAGATTTCATTTGCGATTTTGTCAAACGTAAGAAAGATCAGCCCTTCCTGGCTTACTATCCAATGGTGGCGCCCCATGGAACGCGGGTAGGTCCATCGACAACTCCGAAACGGGGATCCATAGGAGAAATACAAAAGAGCGTTGATTCTGAGGAAAACGCTGCTCGTTTCCAGGGTATGAATGAATATATCGATGTTTTGGTAGGCCGGATAATCCAGCAAGTGCAGGATTTGGGTTTACTGGAAAATACAATCATTATCTATTGTTCTGATAATGGGTCCGGTTCGACGGCGAAATCCAGGGCGGTTGAACGAGGCTGCCGGGTACCTTTTGTAGCCTATGGAGGTCCGGTAAAAAAGCGCGGTTTAACAGCTGAGTTAACTGACTTGACTGATATACTTCCGACCCTTTTGGATTATGCCGGCGGTAAGTTGCCACAGGATTATAGGGTTGATGGTACCAGCCTAAAACCATTCTTCAGTGGTGAAACCGACCAGCACCGCGACTTTATATACAGCACCATCGGTACCAGCCAGCTTGTCCGGACGAAACGATACCTGCTGGAGGCAGTTAATCCGATCCTGGACATGCCCAGAGGCCGTTTCTATGATTGCGGTGACAGTCGCAATGGATATGGTTATATTAATGTTACCAATTCGGAGGATCAACAGGTTCAGAAAGTGCGGACGGAATTTGACCAGATATTGAAAAAATATCCACCGCTTACAAAAAATCATCCATTTTTCCAGACTAAACGTGGCCGGAAGGTGCTGGGGGGATTCACCAGTGTTAAATACGCCAGGAAGCATCTTCATAACCATAAAGATTTTCGACATTACGAAGAATAATACTGGGAACTTTGCCAATGAAACTATTAAACCTCAAGGATATTTCGTCACAGTCCAATTCCCATAACGAACGAATCAACAAACGGGTTTGGCTTGCAAATCATGAATTCGGAAATATAACTCAATTGGCTCAGTCGGTTTTTCCGTCAGGAGAAAAGGTAATGAAACATAGTCATCCTGATATGGGTGAGGTTTTTATGGTGCAGTCGGGTAGAGGATTGATAACAATTAATGGGATAACCCATGATCTTCGACCTGGTACATGTGCCGTGGTCGAATCAGGGGAGTGCCACGAACTTGAGAATATCGATGAGGAAGACCTGGTGTTAATACATTTTGGAATAATAATATAGATAGAGTTGAAAACGATTAAAGAAGGAAATAATTAAATTCATGAATGACAAACGAGTAGCAGTTAGTGGATACTTTGACCCAATTCATGTGGGACATTTGGAATATTTAAAGTTAGCAAAAGAATTGGGTGACAAACTTGTAGTTATTGTAAATAACAACCATCAGTGCATTCTAAAGAAAGGCAAACCATTTATGGACGAAGCAGATAGAGTTGAAATTGTAAAAGCTCTTGGAATCGTAGATGAAGTGTTCTTGTCAATTGATCAGGACAAAAGTGTATGCGCATCACTTGAGAGAATTAAACCAAATATTTTCGCTAATGGTGGTGACAGACATACGGGTGAAGTACCTGAAACCGTTGTATGTAAGACAAATAACATCAAAATAGTCGATGGTCTTGGCGGTAAGATTAGAAGTTCATCCGACCTCACTGGACTGAAAGAGAAAAAATGCTCAACCATATAAAAAAAACGTTCTTGTTCATCATTCTGAATGTTTTGTTTCATAACGCAACTCAGGCACAAGAAATCACTCTTCTTTCCCAATTGGATACAGGTGGAGCTGCTTTTGGTGTAGATTATAAAGACGATTTTGTCTACGTCGCAGCCTGGTCAAACGATTTAACAATCGTAGATGCGGCTGACCCCTATAACCCTTCAATTATTGGAAATGTAGGCTTTGATGGAAGTGGAAGAAAAGTAAGGATCTTCGGGGATTATGCTTACGTAACAGGATCTTATGGGATACATATCGTAGATATCTCAAACCCATTTGAAGTCTCAGTTGCAGGTGAATTCATCAGAAGTTCTCCTGGTGGAGTCTATCCACATGGTGTAGATGTAAAAGACGGTAAATGTTATATCTCATTCAATGCCATGGGCTTGTACATTGTAGATGTTTCAAATCCTGAAAATCCTGTTGAGCTTGGTCATTTTGATGCCCTGGACTGGGCTAGAGATGTTGTGGTTGTAGATAGCCTGGCATATTTGCTAAATCTCAATAATGGCGGTGGCTTCTCAGACGCCCTACAATATTTGCAAATATTGAACATCTCTGACCCAAACAATATCTATGAGGTTGGAAATTGGATAGGCTCTAATGTTTATGCCTGGTCAAACAGCCTCATTGTCAGAGAGGATCATGCCTACGTCCTTGGTGATCATGGTTTGTTTATTCTCGATATTACTGATCCAACAAGCCCCCAAACTGTGGGAGTCTGGAATCCTGGTGGTTGGAATTTCAGAATGTCAGAGGATGGTGATTTACTCTATATCGCCAAAGAAGGCGGCGGGATGAAGGTGGTGGATGTATCCGATCCAACAAACCCGTCCCTGATCAGTACTTTTTCTACCATTGATTACTGCGCAGACGTAGCCCCAAGAGATAGTCTTGTATATATCGCTGATGCTGATGGAGGTTTACTCATTGCCCAACATACGTTCGCACCAGTTTCAATTGACAATAAAAATGGTGCAGTTCCCCAATCATTTCATCTTGACCAAAACTATCCCAACCCATTCAACCCAGTTACAACATTACGATACGATTTACCAGAGAACAGTCTTGTTAACATCACTATCTACGATATGCTGGGTAGGGAAGTAAAAACCCTAATCAACCAAACCCAAAATTCGGGATATAAGTCACTAATCTGGGATGCCACCAATGACTACGGAGAACCTGTGAGTGCAGGTCTCTACCTGTATAGGATTCGTGCTGGTGATTTTAGGCAGACCAAGAAGATGGTACTGTTAAAATAGATTCTTATAATTAGAACTAGTAAGATATTTTTTAACTTTTTTCCCAAGGATGCGTCTAAAAGGCAATCAATTTAATAAAAGGTAAATCAATGAAATTTCTAACAATATTATTATTAACTATTTTTGTTTCAATTCAAGCACAAGAGCTGAAACAAAAACCAGAAAAGGATTCAAAATTTCTTGAAATAAAGGTCGATAATCCTGATTTACAGGCAGAAATCGATAATCTAAAGAAACAATATGATTCAGAATTAAATGAATTAAAAGTACAGTTTAAAGAGCAAAAGAAATCACTGAGAAAATCTTACAAGGGGCGACTAAAGGAACTACGAAAAAGATATAAGAAACAAAAGATTAAAAAGAAAAATAAGAAAAAATAATTTGCATCAAGCCCCACTTTGTGGGGTTTTTTGTTTTTGGATTTGGGTCATGCTCATAACCTGATTGGAGAGTTTTTGAGCTTAATCGGGGTTTGTATTTGTGGATTTAGGTCAATCTCATGACTCGATGGGTGGGTAATTAGAATTATTAAAATTAATATTTTAACTTTTAATTGAGGTTGGTGTCATATAGTATAATTTAGTAAACTAGAATTGTACAGATTTTAAATAAAAGGTGATTTGTTATGAATAAACCCATGAAAAATAATAACCTCATTATTATTGGTCTCTTTTTAATAAGTGCAAGTTTTGCCGATGATAAACTGAATAATCTAATCAATGATGAGTATGAAAATATATCCAGCCGCACCGCCATAGATTATGATACAAAAGTTGTACAGGCCTGGCGGGATAGTGTCTGGGTAAATAAATTCAAAAAAGTAAAAACCTACAATGGTAATGGGTATTTATCCCAGAAAGACAGCTACAAATACCGGGATGATCAATGGTCCTTAAAAGGAATGACTGTCTTTGAAAATAATGATAATGGTGACCCTGAAACCACAACCAGACAGGCGTATAGAAATGATGCCTGGATAAACCGGTACAGGACCAATTTCAGTTATAATGACGGCGACCTGCTTATGTCCAAAGTGGAACAGAAGTGGCGCCAGGACGGGTGGCGGAACAAGAAGGAAACTGCGCTGACATATGAAGGTGACCTATGTGTAACCAAAACTATATCTAAATGGCGGGACAGCACCTGGGTGGATAGGGCCGTCCAGGAGCTCAGTTATAATGATTCCGGCGACCGAACGGAAAAAGTCACATACAGATGGCACGACAGTACCTGGACTCCAAGGCACAGAGTAATATACAGTTATAATGACAATGCCGCCCTGTCGGAAAAACTAGTTTACAAGTGGACCGATTCCACCTGGGTTGATAAAGCCAGGGCATCGGTAGGGTATGACGATAATCAGAACCCGGTACAGGTCCTGCTGGAAAAAAAGGATAGTACTGATGCCTGGATGAATGTGTCCTTGCGGGAGCATACATATTCTGATAATGGCTTACTGACAGAAACAGTACGATCCAAATGGCGTGATGAGAGCTGGCTGCCCCGCAAGCGATATGAGTACAATTATTCAACTGACCGTGGAGTCCTGTCAGCGGGAGCGCCTGCTGCCTTGCCTAAAAAAATTGTCTTATCACAGGCCTATCCCAATCCGTTCAACCCGGTGACAACCATCAGCTATCGTCTACTGGAGGCAAATCATGTACGGGTAGATATATATGATATGGTAGGGAATAAAGTACGTACCCTGGTTAGCCAAACTCAAAATGCTGGAACTAAATCATATCAGTGGAACGCCACAAATGACTTAGGTCAGTCTGTGTCAGCTGGTATGTATATTTATACAATTCAGGCTGGTGATTTTATACAGTCCAAGAAGATGGTACTACTTAAATAGATTTACCCTTTCTACAACATCAAGCCCCATTTTGTGGGGTTTTTTGTTTGTGGGATGTTGGGTAGATTTGGAATATGTTAGTCAAAAAGGAAGCTCCTTAATCAGGAGCTTTTTTTATTATAAAAATGGTTATTTAATATTGAATAAATGAAAAACGAAGACTGGTATACGACAGGTGGTTACTTCAAAAACGGTCTATTTGTGTCATTTACTGTCATATCGGGAAAGTATAAAAGGGAAACAAAAAACCCCGACCTCTCGACGAGAAAACGGGGTTTAAGAGAGCGGGACCGAAGGGACTCGAACCCTCGACCTCCGGCTTGACAGGCCGGCGTTCTAACCAACTGAACTACGATATTTCTCCATGAGCATGACGGTTGAAATACTGATGAAGATATCGCTGAGTAGCACTATGGTAGCAACAGCAAGTAGCAGAGGAATGGCAGATGGCCTCGTTTTACAGAAAACCATCAGGTATATATTATCTATCAGTTACATTCCAGCATAATAGAATCATACGCAGTTTGGGCACCCGTTCATACGAAACTGCAAAGAAGCTCAGTCCGCAAATTGAAAAGCAAATTCTAGCTGAGCTTATTAATGGGAAAGAGAGCAGGAGGGGAGAGTACCTACGATTCCCAGCCCTAGTTAAAAGATATCTATCTTATAAAAACCATGACTGGGCCAATAGCACACTGGAACGATACAGAACTTTATTAGGCAATTATGTTGCTAATGGTCTGCCTGATAATCCCACAACAAAATCCATGACCATCCGAGTGATTAATTCATGCAATAATTGGGGCTATAAGTATGAGTTCATAGCAAAACCAGTGAAGATGGAAGGAGGGAGCAAGTGGGAGACAAGGGATAGAGTATTTACCAATTCAGAACTTAAAATAATATTAGAGGAAGTGGGTGATACATTCTTCAATTCCTTTGTGCGATTCGCCTACTACACAGGGGCTAGGAGTGGCGAAATACGGTCTATATCGAGAGATAATGTATTGGAGGGTTCATTGGTCGTCCGCGGCAAGACTGGTCGTAGATATGTGAAATTAAACTCTCAAGCTTTAGCCATATTGGACCGTCAGGAACCGCTATGGAATTACAGTAGAGATTTTGTCAGCCATAAGTTCAAAAAGGAAGTACGGAGGCTAGGCATCAGGAACGCACGGTTCCATGATTTACGCAGAACATTTGGCTTGAATTTGATTAAGCAGGGCATGTCTATTTATAAAGTGAGCAAATTGCTGGGCCATAAATCAGTAAGAACTACTGAACAACACTATGCTCCACTGCTGACTGTTGATA
>Ga0066866_10000643_pt1 | contig 13681 bp, 10 predicted proteins | sample ETN01SmetaG_3_FD_66435 | JGI IMG/M metagenome (GOLD analysis project Ga0066866, IMG submission 66435) | Marine microbial and viral communities from oxygen minimum zone, Eastern Pacific Ocean - ETNP2014F12-01SV263 | ecosystem: Environmental > Aquatic > Marine > Oceanic ...
GGAAACAATATGCCTTAACATTTATGTTATAGTTAATATTTTGAAATAATCTACTTATAATTCATTTCCAACCATATTCTGTAATTTATCAAAATTTTTTCACATACTTATCTTTTTACATTCGTAATGGTCTGCGCACGGGTTTTTGAGTGGCATTCAATCGGCTTAGGTCTGGATTCTAATTCATCTATCATGTCATAATCATCATTAAAATCAGCTACTGGTAAATAGGAGAATCAAAACAACTCAAGGAAAGACTTCATTGTCAATGATGGCATCCTAGGCCAGTTGAAATGTGTGAATGATTTCATCATGTATTAGATAACTATCTCAGAAAAGAATGAATGCAATAAAATCAGTCAAAATGAAAAAGGTCAAAAACTCCATCAATGTTAAAACTTAGGAAATGATATGTTTCAACCTGGCGACAAAATAATATCTGACAGGCGGCATCCACAGCTCGATTCCGGCAAACACTGGCGTGCAAAACTAGGCTTCATTCTGATGTCGACTGACCTTGCTGCTGAATCAGATTTTTTCTCCATGGTGCCTGAAGGTGTGGGGGTGCATATCACACGTCTCATAACGGAAGACTACACCACCAACGAGACCCTTGGCCGTCACATCGAGGCAATGGCTGATGCCGCCGCCCGTATTCAACCTGATACCAAGCCGGATGTCATCAGCTACAGTTGCACCAGTGGTTCAATCGTCAATGGTGAATCAAGGGTAATGGCCGAGATCAAGAAAGGGGCACCCTATGCAGAGCCTATGACCCTGGTTACCGGAGTTGTCGATGCACTGCGAGAGCTCAATGCAACAAAAATAGTCATAGGCACACCTTACCTTGATGAGATCAATACACTCGAGGCTGAGTTCATGGTGAGCAAGGGTTTTGAAGTACTTGATATTCAAGGACTCAATTTTGAGACCGGAATCGAGTTTGGCTGTGTGACCCCTGAATACTGGAAAAGTTTTGCCATGGAGATTGATTCCCCGGAAGCCGATGTGATATTCCTGAGTTGCGGGGGCATTCGTTCTTTGGAAGTGGTCCAGGAGATCGAGTCAGAAACGGGCAAACCCGTGATCACCAGTAATCAGGCTCAGATGTGGAGTTGCCTACGACGTGCAGGGATCCGAGATCCGATCGAAGGATTTGGTAGGATTTTCTCAAAACCAGGCAACATTCTTGGGACAAATTAATTTTTGATTCTCATATCTTGTGGGAAATATTTTCAAACCATTGAAACTCTCAACAAGTTATGTGCTCCTTCTATGAGCCATTATTTTTTTGAATGATTCTATTCAATTTCTTATTGTATGGGCTGTAAAATTTCTATCTTGAGTAGAGATTCGGGTTGGTTTGATAGTCATCATGCTCGGGTAGGAGTTATGGTTCCCTTTTGATGGTGTGGTTTGAGTTGGTTCAAATCTCAAAATCAGAGGAGTATTGGTTTTAGATTCTTGTTTGTTAAAGGTTGCCGAACACCAGCTTTTGATTCGGTATGTAGGCAGCAAAACCTGATGTCATTACAGAAAAAAGGATTCAATTGAACCCCCCGGATCTGAAGAAGTTGATGCTCAAGTGGAGGCATGATTTTCATAGCTTTCCTGAAACCGGATTTAATGAAAGAAGAACCAGCACCAAGGTGGCTGATTTACTCGAAGAGTTTGGACTTAAAGTTCATCGGGGGATCGGAGGAACCGGAGTTGTGGGAGTTTTGCAGTGTGGTCAAGGATCAAGAAGCATCGGTTTGAGAGCGGATATGGATGCTTTGCCCATTCATGAAACCAATGATTTTGATCATCGTTCACGTCATGATGGAACCATGCATGCTTGCGGTCACGACGGACACACGACAATGCTTCTCGGGGCAGCGAGATGCCTTGCTGATTCAGGCCATTTTGATGGAAGGGCCGTGTTCATTTTTCAACCGAATGAAGAACATGGTCTTGGAGCAAAGGCGATGATCGATGATGGTTTATTTGAACGATTTGATGTGGAAGAGGTCTATGGCATCCACAATCTTCCTGGGATACCTGTAGGTACTTTTGCGATGCGCTCAGGTCCCATCACAGCAAGTGAAAGCCTCTTCGAAATCACTATCAAGGCTAAGGGTGGCCATGCGGCACTGCCTCATATGGGAGTGGATGCCCTCATGGTTGGAGCAGAAATCGTGCAGTCTCTGCAGACCATTGTTTCACGAAAGTTGAACCCAGGACTGAACGGAGTGGTTTCCGTGACAGAATTCATTACGGATGGTAAAAGAAACGTTCTTCCTGATACAGCAATACTCCGCGGGGATGCTCGTGCCCTCACAGATCAGGTCAATGAAACGATAGAAGCCCGGATGCGTCAAATCGTGGAAGGGATCTGCATGGCTCATGGGGTCAGTGCAAAAGTCAGTTATGAAACAGAGTTTCGTCCGGTCATCAATGCTCCGGTTCCGGTTCAAGCGGCTCGTCAAGCAGCAGCTGCCACCGTGGGTTTTGAAGAAGTTGACGGAGATTGTGAACCGAAGCTGTTTTCTGAAGACTTTGCCCATATGGCTGCCGAAAGACCAGGTTGCTATTTGCTGATGGGGAATGGCACCGAAGGTTCGTCAGGACGCAGCTTGCATTCATCGGACTATGATTTTAACGATGAAGCTTTAGCAATTGGTTCTTCATTCTGGATGAAACTGGTGGAACAGCAACTGCCCCAGAGGAGAGGTTGATGTTTGAAGACAGGATGAAGCGGCTTCGAAACAGACTGGTTGAAGAAGACATTTCAGTCGCACTGATTACCGATGACGATAATGTGTACTATTACACGGGCTACTATGATTACCTGCACATGGAATTCGGACGTCCGACCATCCTGGTGGTACCCCAGGATGGGGATAGCCTTTTGATTACTCCATCCATGGAAAAAGACATGGCCGAAGTGGCCTCAGTCGTGGACCGTATTGAAGACTGGAATGATGGACTGGGAAACGAATGGCGTGAGGCACTGCCCCAGGTTCTAGGAGGTTCTGGAAAGGTGGCGATTGAACCGGATCAGATGCCTCCGGTTGTCCGTCATTATGTGGAATCACTGGTAGAAAAAACCAGGCTTTGTGATGTGACACCGTTGACAGCAGACATGAGGATGATTAAATCCGAGGAGGAACTCAAAATGGCTCGTCATGCGGGGCAAGTCGCAAATGCAATGATGGCTGCAGCACACGAAACGATTGGAGATGGTGTCCATGAGTATGAAGTGGCACTGGCCATTACAACAGCAGGAACACGTAAAGCTGCCGAGTTACTGAAAGCCCATTATGAGGATCCGCGAATGTCTCCCAATACTCATTTTCTGCAGATTATGGCAACCGGGAATGAAATAACGATGCCCCATCATCGAGCCTCAATCCGTCTTCTGGAAAAAGGGGAACCGGTTTTTATCTGTTTATGTGGAATGACCAATTTCCATCATTTTAAACTGGGATTCGATCGGACCTTCTGGATTGAGGAGATTGCCGACAGATCCCAGGAAGCCGTTTATCAGACTGCGGTGAAGAGCCAGCAAGCAGCTTTGTCCGTGCTTCGCCCTGGAGTCTTGGCAGAAGAGGTTCATGCGGCCTATGCTGAAGTCATCCGCAGTGATGGATATGAATACCCCTTCCGATGTGGCCGAGCCACCGGATTCAGTTTTTTGGAAAAACCCCAGCTGGTATTTGGTGACAAAACGGTGATTCAAACGGGGATGGTACTAGCAGTGGATGGTTCTGTCAGTGTTGCCAAAACCTTCCGGGCCCAGGTCGGTGATAGTTTCATCGTCACAGAAGGAGGGTATGAAGCATTGACTGAATTTGGAAAAAACATCGATGATGTCGTGGTGGTCTGAATGAAGTTTGTGTCAAGAACAAGCATGATAACAACCTTAGATCAATGATTCTCTCTTGCAAAGGTTTGCAACCATTGAAGGTGTTGCTGTTCTCAAATTATTCTTTAGAACAGATAAAATTGATTTGATAACTGGAGCAACCCACGATATTAGCAGCAGAGGGATGTTGATTGGTTTCGAATCATCATACCCCATTTCATTTTATAAATGATTCACTGGATTAAAGAAGGAATTAAATGACCACTTTCGATAATTATGATGCAGTCATCATTGGTGCTGGTGTGATAGGAGCAGCAACAGCCCTGGAATTGAGCAGGAATGGATACAAGACCCTCAGTATTGACAAGAACCCTGAAGCAGGTTATGGATCCACCTCAAATTCCTGTGCAATCATTCGTGTCCATTATTCAACGGAACATGATACTGCTTTTGCTTACGAGGGATATTTTTATTGGAAAAACTGGAAAGAATACCTTGGCAACAAAAAATCAGCGGGATTGTCTGAATTTCGTAAAACCGGATGCTTGATCATGAAGACCGAAGGTAATGGGAATCTCGAAAAAGTGATTGCAAATGCCGAATCACTCTCCATCCCCCATGAACATTGGAATCCTAAAAAAATAAAAAGTAGGCTTTCCATTTATGATCTCAGAAAATATGGCCCTCCCAAACGAGTCGATGATGAAAATTTTGGCGAACCAACCGGAAATCAAATCAATGGTGCTGTTTTTTTCCCAACAGCCGGATACATCAACGATCCCAAATTGGCGACTCAAAACATACAGGATGCTGCTGAATCTTGGGGGGCGTCATTTCTTTTCAATCAAAACGTGATTGAAATTCCAGTCTCCAACAATTGTGTTGAAGGGGTGGTCCTAGAAGATGGTACTCGGATAGAGTCTTCAATTGTGGTGAATGTGGCTGGCCCCCATTCATCGGTAATCAATAAAATGGTTGGTGCAGACAAGGATATGAACATCCAGACTCGAGCATTGAAACAGGAAGTTGCTCACATTCCTGCACCTGAAGGTTTTGATTTTGAAAAAGATGGAATGGTGATTTCAGACAATGATATTGGAGTCTATTGCAGACCAGAGACAGGAAACCATGTTCTTGCAGGAAGTGAGGACCCTGAATGTGATTTGAGAGAATGGGTGGATCCTGATGATTATGACCGGAATTTCACTGAACAGGCTTCGACACAAGCCATGCGCATGGCCCAAAGGATGTCAGGATTAAAAATGCCTCGCCGTATGAGAGGTGCCGTGGACCTTTATGATGTTTCTGATGATTGGTTACCCATCTATGACTGTTCCTCCATTGAAGGCTTCTACATGGCATGCGGTTCAAGTGGCAACCAATTCAAAAATGCACCCGTGGCAGGAAAAATAATGGCAAAACTGGTCGAATATTGTGAGTCTGGAAATGACCATGATCATTCACCAATGCAATTTCAATTGAGTCAAATTGATTACCCTCTGAATACTGGAAATATGTCGAGATTGAGAAAAATAAATCCAAACAGCAGTTTTTCAGTATTAGGATGATTGGAATCATTAAAACCAATTATTGAACCCATTATTTGTTTTTGACCAAAGAGGATCATCGGCTTCATAAATAATACAACCTTTTATTCCATCTAAACTACCTCTGATGATCTGCATTTATTTGTGTTCGAAGGATTATTGCGGCAAAAAATCCAGGAACCATGATTTGAATGCAGGATCATTTTCTGTTGACCGCTTAAACGAAAGGTCAATCCTTTACTTGCCCATCTTTTGAAGACATTCCAGGAAATGGTCGATTTCGGATTCGGTATTGTAATAGTGGATTCCCAAGCGGTTCATCAATTGGATATTCCTTTGCTGCATATCGTAGGGAGTTGATACGGAAGAAGTGGTTGAGATGTTGATGCCCCATTTCGACATTTGCGATACGAGCAGGTCGGGATCCATCTCCTTGATGGAGAAACTGATGATGCCGCATTTTTCTTGACCCAAATCCTGGATTTCAACTCCAGACATGTTGGACATTCGTGTCCTGAGATTTTCAGCAAGATCTTTGATTCTTTTTTCGATCCCGTCCATGCCAATGTCGAGGGCATAATCGACGGCAGTTCCAAGACCAATCTTTCCTGCGACATAATTTTCCCAGTTTTCAAAACGTCTTGCATTGGGACGCATCTTAAAACTTTCCGGAGGAACCCAAACGGCTGAATGAAGATCCAAAAAGGGGGGCATAAGGGATTCCATAATGGATTCACGGACGTAGAGGAATCCTGTACCACGTGGGCCGCGAAGAAATTTACGCCCCGTGGCTGATAACATGTCACAACCTATGTCATCCACATCCAGATGAAGTTGTCCTGCAGACTGGCAGGCATCCAGAAGATAGGGTACTCCAGCACTACGGGCCACCCTTCCGATTTCCGAAACAGGATTTATCAGACCACCACTCGTGGGTACATGAGAAATGGAAATCAATTTGACGCGAGCATCAATTCTATTTTCAAGGGCTTTGATATCCAACTGTCCATAGGAGTCGTTGGGAACAACCCGGATATGAATCCCATCACGTTGTGCCCTTTGAAGATAAGCGATACAGTTGGACGCATATTCAGAAACAGAGGTAAGTACCACATCGCCTTGGTCCAGAGGTATTCCGTAAAAGGCCATATCCCAAGCCACTGTGGCATTTTCGACCACGGCGATTTCATCCACTTTGCAATTGAGTAAGCGGGAAAGCCCCTTGTAGGTGTTTTCCAGTAACTCTTCGGCATGATCCTCGGCTTCGTACCCTCCGATTTCTGCTTCCATACGAAGGTGTTTGAGGATTGCATCCAACACAGGTTCAGGCATCAGCCCAGCACCGCAGTTGTTAAGATGGATGACTTTTTCAACTCCTGGAGTCTCGGCTCTTATCCTCTGGATATCCATTTGTGTCTTTTGTCAGGTCCTGAATCTACTGCAGGAAACCTGGCCACAGCTTGGGGTAAACCCTATGAGATGAATTTTTTTGGATTTTAATTAAATCCAAACGTTCCTGATTAGTGTCAGACCAGGATTAATACAGGTCATTGTGTTTACCCTTTAGTATGCCCCGATTATGACCATGGCAGAAAAGAAGCTGATCCCCAGGAAAGTTGAAGGATGAGTCATGATGCCCATTAAATTTTGCGGGCAATGCTGAAAGTCACTTGGCCTGTAGTTTTTCGTTTCTGATCCTGTTGTTTGATATATGCTTCGAGTTTTCCTGTTTGACGTAAATCACGAACTTTGTTCAGCACCATTGCCAGAATATCCTCGGAAACTATACTCCAAATGGAGTCCCCGTTTCGCCAGTCAGGATCGAAGATACCATCCGCATTAAAATATGCATCACCCTGAAGAACCAAATCCTCCGGCACGATTTGACGTGGGAAAGTGAAACCACAGTCCTCAAGTAAATTGTTCAAATTACAAAGGCTTATCACTTTTTGCTTCATCTCCTGCACAGCATCCGGAATCAAGTGGTAAAACCAGAATCCGCTTTCAATCTGTTCCGGACTGCAACTATTAATAATCAGGATGCCTCCTGATTTCAAAATCCTACAAAATTCTCTGAAGACATTTGCATGATTCGACCATCCATGAGATGTATCGTCTGGAAGATGATGAAGCACCTGATTGATTATTACTGAATCGGCAGAATTGTCGTCAAGAGGAAGTGAGTCAATAGATGAATGATGAAAATTGATTCGATTGATTTCATCTTCTGTTTTCATCTTTTGTCTGGCTAAGGCCAGCATTTCCCGGCTCATGTCGACTGCTTCAATGCGTCGTACATCTTTTACCAGTGCTGCTGAATAAAGACCTGTTCCGCATCCGGCATCTACAAGTATTTGTTGATTGACGGGGACTTCAGCATCTTCAAGCTGCTTCCGGATTATTTCAACTCCACCTGCTGAACGTGTATGGTCATAAAACCGGCTTACACGCTGATAATTTTCATAATTGCTCAATGACTTTTTGGGGAAAATACAGGATATTTTTCGAGAAAACAGATAGGATGATAGGAAAATCAAACCGAGTCAAAGGAATATTTTATGGCTCTTATGCATCTCGCGGAGGGTCAATGGAAGTGATTTGTCAGTGTCTGGTTTCTAGTAAACTTTCTTTGAGGAAGGTATTTTTCATGGCTTTGAATGGCACTGAGAATCTGCAAAAAAGACTGCGGAGCACGCAATTCTCCTACTGCATTCAAAAATCGGGGGCGTAGGGGTCGGGATACCAGGGAACTTCAGGGTCTTGAAAGTTCGTATCGCAGAAATCGGAGAATGAGGGAACGGGAACCAGCAGAGACAACTCACTCCAAGGGATCTCTAGGTCCAATAACGGCTTTAGGCTAGCAACTTTTTTTACTCCAGGGCAGAAGATGTTCTTGTGAAACTATAACAGCCCACTAACCCTTTTTTGGGAGAGGGGCTAATCGTCTATTTTCCACACAACTTATCGAATTCAGTTGAGGTCCTGCCATGTCTAAGATTACAAAAATCAAACTTACAGAATTCAGTTTTGATGTTCCGAACATCGGTCTCGAAACTGCTGCAGCCGGTGTTGGAAATATGGCCTGGATTAAGGATGGGCTGTTCAAAGCCAAACGATTCGCAGTAAAAATTGAATCAAATCATGATGCGACAGGTGAATACGTTGCAAATTGGGTAAGCACTCCCTCTTCCTTCGCTCAGGCCGGTATGCTTGCCCCTTTGCTTCTGGGTAAGGATCCGGAATGCAGGGAAAGGCTATATGACGACCTTAAGCGGGAAGTCAGAGCTTATGATCATATGGGGCACGGGGTTCTGGACATAGCGTTGTGGGACCTGGTTGGCAAACTCAAAGATGTTTCGGTCAAAACGATGCTGGGAGGTTTCCGGGATCGCCTTCCCACTTATGCCAGTTCGTATTGTGGACAGGAATCCGTGGGAGGGCTTTCTTCTATTGAGGCATATGCCGATTATGCCCTGGAATGCAAAGAAGCCGGTTTTCATGGATTTAAAATCCACGGATGGATGGATGGAGATGTAAAAAGGGAGATGCAAAATCTAAGAGGGGTTCGTAAACGCATAGGGGATGACTGGCATTTGATGATCGACCCGGCGAGCATGCTCAACTCTTGGAATGATGCATTAGCCTTGGGTAAGGTTTGTGATGAAGTCAATTGTTTATGGTATGAAGATCCCTATAAAGATTCCTCTGTTTCAGCCTATGGCCATCAGAGGCTGAGAGAGAAACTGAAAACACCTTTGCTTGTGAGCGAACACGTTCGTGGACTTGAACAAAAAGCGTCTTTTTTACTTGCTGGAGGATGCGACATGATCCACGCAGATCCGGAATACGATATGGGTATCACAGGTGTGATGAAGATAGCTCATTTCAGCGAAGCCCTTGGACTGGACCTGCAAATTCATGCGGTTGGTCCAGCACATCGCTTGTGCATGTCTGCAATTCGAAACACGAAACTCTACGAAATGGCATTGATTGGACCTGGAATGCCGAACATTGTTGCACCTGTTTACGCATCAGATTATTCAGATCAAGCGGAAGATCTGCCTCCTGACGGGTGTGTAGAAGTGCCCTCAGGGAAAGGGATTGGCGTTCTTTATGACTGGGATTTTATCAAAAACCACACTACCCAAGAAATGGTTTTTGAATGATCGTGTGAGGAATTAAGATGCAGTCATGCTGAGGCCCTGAGAGTCAAAGATGTAAGCGTTTTCTATATCAAAGAGTATTGCTACGCAATCTCCTTCTCTCATCCCTGGGAAGCAGGGTTGTCTTCTGGTGACGCGAGGTGGATATCGCACAGCAATGCCTTGTACACAGGAAACCCCGATATCGGGTCGCGATTGTCAAAATCTGTGAGCTTGTTGACGTTGGCCCCAAGCCATTCCTTCGGCCCCAGGGGACCACCACCGCCCATGTTGACCTCGACGACCCCGGGCATGATGTCTTCGGTGACCCGTGCCCAGAACCGTACCAGACCCCGGGGCGATTCCACCAGGACCTCAGCTCCATCCTTGATGTCCCGTTGTCGCGCATCGGACGGGTGGATCCAGACCAACGGCTTTGGCTGCAGTCTTTGCAAGCCACTGATATTGAAGTGCTGGGAGCGGAAAGCTGTTTGGGTACGTGCGCCCGTATTCAATACCAGCGGGTATTTGTCCGTCAGTTCGGCCGCTGCCAGAGGCCCTTCCACTGGCTCGCTATAGACTGGCAGTGGCTCATAGCCGTTCTCTCGGAACCACTCCGAAACGAACTCGAACTTACCAGTAGGGGTAGCAAATCCGGGCTTGCCGTCCTCTCGAAGCTCGCTCGACTCATATTTACGATAGCGCATTGGAGAAACAGCAAGTTTGACGCCGGCTGGGCTCGCTTGAAGCTGCTCCAGCGAAACCCCGGTTCCCTTCAAGCCGGTTCTGATCTTCTCCTCGTCCGTCTGTGGCCAAAGATGTCCGTAGCCCAGGCGACGGGCCAGTTCTGTGAAGATGTGGTAGTCCGAACGGGACTCACCCAACGGTTCAATCACCTTCGAACGTAACTGGACCCATCCGTCATGAAAATAATAGGACCAGGTCTCAAACGGAGTCGCGGCAGGCAAAATCATGTCTGCGAACTTAGCGTCTGCTGTCGGGAACCGGTTTACCACAACCAACAGATCAAGCGCAGCCAATGTCTTTCTCCACAGGTCCGGATCCGGCCATGAGGTGATCAATGAAGAGCCACTCACGATCAACCCACGGACCGGATAGGGATCGGCATCAAGCACTGCCCTGGGCAGTTCAACTGCTTGAGCTTCGTTCCGGAGTTGATGGTACAGCGGATAATGGTCGGCGCCGATGGGTGGTTTGCCATTCGCCGGAGGTGGAGTCGTCGTGCGGTTGGATTGGACGCGGTCAGGCATCTTGAATACCTTGCCGCCGGGAACGTCGATGTGCCCGGCCAAGGCCTGGATGGACAGGACGGCACGAATGGCCTGGACACCACTGTCACTGTATTCCAGCCCGGTGTACATGAGGATCGAACAGCCTCCAGCGGTCCCGATGGCCTGCGCCAGGTCCACGACAGACTCTGCTGGTATGCCGGTTATTGCAGATACACGTTCAGGGCTGAATTCCTCGACGTATGCTCGAAGTTCATTGAAGCCGTGAGTCCATTTTTCGACGAACTCATGATCATACAACTCCCGGTCGATCATCAGATTGATAATACCAAGGGCCAGTGCACCGTCGGTACCAGGACGGATCGGGATCCACTGGGTGCGGGTTGACCTCGCGGTTTCATTGAAACGGTGGTCGATAGTGACGACCCGAGCACCGCGTTTGATGGCACGTTTGATACGCTTCACGTTGGACGGTGGAGAATCGGTCGCCGGGTTAGCGCCCCAAACCAGGATCAGGTCAGCATGGTCGAGGTCGTCACTGAGATGGCGATAGTGCTGGCCGAAACATGCCTGCGGTGCGATCATGCCGTAAGCAACGAAGCACAGGGCCCCCACGCCGGTAGTGTTGGGTGAGCCAAACGGAAACAGGACCGTATTTGCCGAAGACTCGCTGGTATCCGTCGGCGGAAATGTTTCCTGGAGACCAAACTCGAAATTGCCGCGGCCCGTGTACATGCAGACTGCCTCCGGGCCGTGGCGGTGCTTTATCTCGCTAAGCTGGTCGACCCAAAATTCGTATGCCTGGTCCCAGGTAATCCGCTCGAAACGCCCTTCACCCCGAGCCCCTACCCTTCGCTGGGGATAGAGTAGACGGTCTTTGGAGTAGACGATCTCCGCAGCACGGCCCCCGCGGGGACAGACAATGCCGAGGGGATGGTCCTTCAGAGGTGACAGCCGGTCAATGCGGCCATTGACGAGGTGAGCCTTGACCCCGCAACCGGCGTCACAAATCCCACAGATGGTCTCGACTATCACATGTTTCTGTGATTCCAACACTATCCTGCCCGATCCGGGAATAGGAATTTGCTTTTAGCAGATGCGGGGCCTTGGGTCAGCAGAGGAGCGCAAATCCAGCTGTTGTTTGTTTTTACATAACCCCTGTTTTCCGAAATGGCCATTTCACATCATCCCTTCTTCTCTTTTGAATCCACGTCACATAGTGACGCTGATCTGAGGTTGGTTTGAACCAACTATTCCCTGCAACAACTACAGTTCACCCTGCCTGGGATCAAACAACAGCTCAAGCAATATCAAAGACAAGGTGGTAGCTGAGAAGGGCCAGTTCAATGAGCCTGCCTGAGATTTTCCGACATTCACCTTCATGGTCTACTCATCGGCATGGGTGTGAATTTGCTCGACGGATAAAAGCGCCAGACTCATGGTCAGTACCAGGCGTTCTATGACTTCTTCATCGGTAGAGTCTGAGTTAACACCGTTTAAGGTGATTTTCTCCCTTATGAAGGGGATCAAAAGGGTTTTGTGGGATCAAAGTCAAATCAACCCTTTCCCAATAGTTCCAGGCCTTCCCCTGACATGAAGTAGACCCGGTCGGGAGATTGAGAAAAACCAAGTTTTTCATAAAAGACACAGGCGGAATTGCGCTTATGAACATGCAGTTCCATCCTCCAGCAGTTCAGTTCCAGTGCGCGAAGGCTGACCCGGGCGATCAATTTTTCTCCAATCCCCTGTCCCCGTGCATTGTCTTGTACAAAAAGATTATCAAGATGCAGGCAGGGTTTGCCTTGGAACGTTGAGTAGGTGAGAAAAAATGTTGCCAGTCCCTGTGCCTTACCCTCAGTTTCCAGCAGCCATGATTCGTAAATTGGGGTTTCACCGAATCCATCCCGCAACACATCCTGGAGGGTTGCTCGAAAATCTGCTTGGTCACCATGAAAATGAGCAAGGGCACGGATCAGCTCGAAAACGGTTTCCGCGTCTTCTCTTTGAGCCTGCCTGATCTCCGTTTCGGGTTGAGTGGCAGGAGCATTAGCCATTTTCAAAACCGTCCAGAATACCATTCAGGTTTTCTCCAAGTTCCTTGCAGAGATAACCTCCTTCCTGAACGAGCACCGTAGGCAGTTTCATTCCGGCAATCGCTGCCCCGATCTTCTTAAAACCTTCGGTAGTGATCGCAAATCCAGCAAGTGGATCTTCCTTGAATGCATCCAACCCCAATGCGACCACCATGGCTTCCGGATAAAACGAAGCGATTTGGGACAAGGCTTTTGTCAGGATTTTCAGATATTCCTCGTCTGCGGTCCCACGAGGTAGGGGAAAATTCAGATTAAACCCTAATCCTGGCCCTTCACCGCGTTCATGTCTGTGACCCCAGAAAAAAGGGTAAAACCGTATGGGGTCCGCGTGCAGCGAAACAGTGAGCACATCCGTGCGCTGATAAAAGATACCCTGGGTCCCGTTGCCATGATGCAGGTCGACATCGAGGATCGCAATACGCCTGAAACCTTCACGCAAATGCTGTGCAGCAATAGCCGTATTGTTCAGATAACAGAACCCCCCGGCCATGTCTGAAAAAGCATGGTGACCTGGAGGTCGGCACAAGGCGTAAACCGAATCCGTTCCATCCAGTATATACCGTGCAGCGTCAACTGCGTTGTTGGCGCTTGCAAGTACGGAGGTCCAAGTCTGAGGGCCGATGGGACATGCCGTATCAGCCATGTGCCATCCGGCCTGCCCGACAGCCGAGTCTGGATATCCTCCTGAACGACGGTTCGGGTGGACGTTGGGAATCACTTCTTCAGATGCGCCTTCAATCCCCTGCCAACGCTTGAAAATGTTTTTCAGGAAATGCAGGTAATCCGGAGGATGCACTAGGAC
>Ga0066866_10000646_pt1 | contig 13661 bp, 9 predicted proteins | sample ETN01SmetaG_3_FD_66435 | JGI IMG/M metagenome (GOLD analysis project Ga0066866, IMG submission 66435) | Marine microbial and viral communities from oxygen minimum zone, Eastern Pacific Ocean - ETNP2014F12-01SV263 | ecosystem: Environmental > Aquatic > Marine > Oceanic ...
ACCATCGCACCACGTTCCGCCAGCAATTTTACAAGTTTGACATTTTGTGATTTGACTGCATGCATAAATGCCGTATAACCTTTTTTATCTTTTAATTCCAATTCTGCTCCTGTTGCTAGCAAATGCTCTACAGAGCCTTTATTCCCGCTTTTTACGGCTATTATCAGGGAAGTCATTTTCGGCTCAGCAACCGCAATGTTTTCTGTAAGTTCTTTGTTAAGGGAAAATTGTTTTTTGTTGTCTAATAAAAATACTTTCTGAATTTTACCTGACTGGTAATCCGGCCAAAGATAATACACTAAAATTAGTGCAGTAACTGTAAAAATGGCAAACAAAAGCCATCCAAGCCTGAAAAAAGCTGAATATTGATTAGAAAAATCTTTTGGCAAGACAATATCAAAATCTTTTGATTTATCATTTAGAAAATGTTTTGCCACATCATGCTTTTCCGGATTATAATTATCAGGAATCACTCTCTTAAACACTGGGCTATCATTATCACTGGAAAAGAAAGGTGTTTCGAAACGAGAAAAATATTTAGGCTTTATCGAAAATGCTTCTTTTTCAGGTTTCGGCTGTTCAATAATTTGAGGTCTACCTTCTGAGAGTGCTAGCAGAATTCCGGGATCTAGCTGGGAGCTTCCGGTTATCGAAATTGGAATGTTTTTCAGTCTGACATGCCTGATAATTAAACCTAATAGTTCATGAGTGTCCTCGCTAAAGACTTGCAAATTGTCTAAATCAAGAGTAACCTTCCGCGTGTTAGCTGAAGCTAAACTTTTTTCAATAGCTTCCATTTCCGGTTGGATATCTGCACGTCTTAACTCATCAATTACTTTCAACGTCGTAATTTGCTCTTTTTCTTTAAGAACTATTCGGTTCAACATTGTATTTTTAGGATATTGGCAGGAAGGTTGCAAAAGTTTAGAAAGCCTCTAAATTTTTTCTGAGTATTGAGAATCAGCAAAAAACACACCAAGTATTGACAAATTATAAATGAAAAATTTTAAAAGCAAATTGTTTTTGGTGCCGTTTATTTTCGCCTTAAGTCTGACAACTGCTTCGGCAGATGAAGAAGAACCGGTTTTTTGGAAAGATCGTCAAATATCTCAATTGGAGCAGCTTACTCCAAGTCTGGTTGAATCCGTTCAAAGTATGCAGACAAAAATAAATTCAGTTGCAATATCAAGTATTTCTTTTGGGGATACTTTACCGAGTAACTTTCGCAAAGTCGCAACTGGTCGTTTACAGCAGACACTCACCAGTCTAAAAACTTTAAAAGTCAGCGTCTGCGAATCATGCAGTCAAATCAGAACTAACATTTCAGGAAGTTTTCTAAAAATAAGTCGTGGAATTGCTGACGACAAATATCGTAGGGAAGTTGCTAAAGAACTAAATGTTAAAGGATTTCTTGATATTGCAGTTTTTACCAGTGAAGGGGATCAGCTTTCCATTTCACTGAATGCATATGAAGCAAAAAGCGGTGAAATTGTTTTTTCTAAAATAGTTACAGGAACACCACCTAAAAGTGGATCATATATACACGTGTTTTACGGTAAAATGAGTGTACCTATTACCTTTTCCTCTTCAGGCAGTGTTATAACTGTTGACCACCAGTCGCGAGTAATCGGAGGAGAAAAAATGGTACGGCTTACAGATGACTGGAGTTTTACTGGTGGCGGAGCAATGTTGAGTGATGACAACTCCAACTTGACAAACAAGTATGAGTCATCAATCACGGGTTTTTTGATAGACGGAACAATAAGTTATGATGTTTTTAATTTTGGTGGAAACCAGGTATCATTTTCTCTTCTTGCAGGCTTAGGGATGATGACAGTGACACCTTTCAATAGCCCACCATATTTCAAGTCAGGATTCGGCCTTTCTGTAGCAGAACAATTGACGCTGAACTACCATTATATTGCAATGCTTACAACTTCTGAAGATGCAAAAGCTACCGGAGCATCAATTATTTCTATAGGCTGGAAATTTTAATTGTTTAATTAAGTATTTCAAAGATCTTCGCTTATCATGGAATTATTTAATAAAATTAGTATAATGCGTTTATTTTATAAACTTACTTTTAGAGTAAGTTTATGCGCCGTGTTGGCTCTTAGTGGTTGTACGACGACAGAAGAATCAGTTGAACCAGTCGCAGAACTTCCTGTTAAGAAAAAAGTGCTTTTTAACCAAAAGACTGAGGGTGGGAAAAATTCGGTTACTGTTATAGAAGAAACTCAAGGTAACAAAAGGATTCTTCGAATTGTTTTGCAGAGGGGAGAACTTCAGTCAAACTTAATCCATCCTATTGACAGTCCTAATTTCGTTATCGCAGTACCACTCCAAGACGCAACTAGTAAACGTTTAAGTTTGAAAACGGCAGCATTTGAACAAAGTCTTAAAATAGATATTGATCAGTTACTGTCACGCTATCTTTCCCCAGAACGTTTTAACGTTTCTGTAATAATTAACTGGGACCAAAAACTGTTACAGGAAGTGCAACTCAAAAACCTGCCACTAGAGGAGGATGCATCAAAAACAGAGACAAGCAACGATGATGAAGATGATGTTTCTGAGACAACAAAACGAAATCATGAATTGAAAGAAGCTTTAAAATCTGTCCAAATCAGTGTTTTACTGGATAACACATTACCTGAAACTCAAGAACAATTTTTAATGAAACTGATTCCTGCACAGGAATTTTATCTTGCTGATCGTGGTGATACTGTAACTGTAGAAAGAACTTCTTTCCCAAAACCTTTCTCAGACAGTATCGCTCCCTATGAAGAACAGATAGTAAGGAGGAAACTCACTGAATTATTGATGAAATATATAGCTAAAACAGACTTTGTAGTAAATGTTAAATTTTCATTGATAGAAAGCAACGAAGAAACAAAAAATGAACCACCTTCTTCCAGCAACATCAAAATGGCGATAAATTTACTACTTGATGAAACGGTTCTTCCTAGAGTTGATACTTTCTTGAAAGAGGCAGTACCACTGGCTATAAACTTTGATAAGGATCGTGGAGATAAACTGGCAATTATCCGTAAGGATTTCCCAGAACGTTCTGACAGTTCACTTACACCGGAACAGCGAGGTGCACTCAAGGATTATCGCGCAAAAATTCTAGAAGCTTTCCAGACAGGTGACTACGTTGCAGGTTTGGAATGGGCAGCAAAAGGGTTGAAAGTTGCGGTGAAACGTTCAGACAAAATATTTATCCTGAAAATGAAAGGATCATTACATTTTCTCCTTGAAGAAAAAGAGGAAGCCCTGGAAATGTGGGAACATGTTCAACGTTTAGATCCAAAGGATGAAGAAGTACGTCAAATGCTTGATAATATGGAGTAAATAATGATAATAAAAAAAAATCTTGATGCAGATTTTTTTCTTTACACGCTGCTTATTTTCAGTCTGCTGAGTTTTTTGTTTATCAACAAATTGAGTGCTCAGGAGGGAGCCGTTAATTCAGATCAGTCTCAGGAAGAAGATTTATCTCCGGAAAAAGCAGCTGAGTCAGCTGAAAAAAAACAAACTCTTGAAGAACTACTTGCCATCCCTTTTAACCAAATAAAGGAAGAACAAGAAGAAATGCAACTTTCAGGAGACGGAAGCGTTGATGAAAAACAAAGGAGATCAAATAAAGGAGATGTAAAACTTCCTCCACCACCCGAACAAAGAAGAGTTGAAAGAAATATTGAAAAACAGCTAGATCAGATTTTCCGTGAAAAATTGCCTAAAGAGTACGTAGGTGTGTCAGTTAGTATTCGATATATCTTGGAAACTGCACCTGTTACCAAGCGTGATAAAAGTATTTCAAAAATAAAATTGCCTGGATTCGAAAATAATGTCTGGGTACCAACACAAACAAAAAAAATCGTTGGAATTGTAAATCAGGTAAGACCGTATACAACAATTTTTGCTGTTGTGAATACACCTGTCTCACTCTTCAATGTTGAAGTTCTGCGCCAAACATTGGATGAACGTATTAAATTTCTCAACCTAACCGGTAGAGATGTGCTTAAAATGGTACATGTACCATTTACTACACCTGCAAAATCATCTGTAACTACCCTAGAAAACGCTGCGGTTGAAATTGCAGAAGCAGAAAAAGCTGCAACTGAGGGCAATACCGAAACAGAAAATGATAACGGTACAATAATTGATGGAGAACCTGCAGTAGAAGGTGAACAGGAAACCCTGTCGGCAGTGGAAGAAATACCTGAAGCTGTTTTGGAACCTAATCCTGAACCAAGACGTATTGACATGAAGGCCAAGGTTGAAACTACACGTTATTTACTGCAGGCCAGAAAAGCTTACATGAGTGAGAATTATGATTCAGCTATAACAGCTCTGCGCAGAGCAATTGAATTAAATCCTTTTTCCTCACAAGCTTTTGCTATGCTTGGTTCCATATACTACCGGCTTGGCTGGAATAGAATGGCATTGGAAAACTGGCAACATGCTCTTGAACTTGATCCAACAAATGATGGGTTGAAAAAATATATAATGCGTTTGTCCAGGTAAATATGATGACAAAAACAAAATCAAAACCTAACAAGAAAATTTTCAAAAATCTATGCAGATTTTTTCTACCAATATTCGTTTTCTGTTTTATCTTAACTTTGCTTGCTCCTGCATTTTCCCTTCAGGCACAGGAAAGGGTAAAATCACTTAGCATACGTCAATTTGAAATTGAGGAGGCAATTCGCAATGGGCTTAAGTATTACCTTGATCCGAAGGATTACGTGCTGCGAGTAAAACTATTTGGGGAAGAACGTGCGGTTAGTATGGCAAACGAAACTCTCCCTGGTTTTGGACAGTTGAATGACCCTTCCAGTACAAGCGGAGCGAAATATTGGCAGATTACGAGGATGAGGGTCGATCTGGTAATGCATAAAGAAGTTTCACCTTCAGTCAATTCCTATATCGGTGAAATTGTACCCATACTCAGTGGGCTCGATTATGATCGCGGTGATGAACTTATTTTTGTGCCGATCCTTCCAAGTGAGCCTTTTCCGGAAAAACTAGAAAAACCTGCAGAAGCAGAAGGATTACCTGATCCGATGGCGGAAGCTGTTACAGAAGATGAAAAAGCAAAAAAGGGCGAGCAAAAAACGGAAGCTGATTCAGCAGTTGAAGAAGCCGAAAAATTGCTCGAAGAAGAACCTTTCTGGTTGAGAATGAGTGATATTGAAAAAATACTAGCCGGAATGCTGATTTTTCTTATACTTTTGTTTTTTTGGGTCCTATGGAAATTAAAAAAGGTCAAAGATAATGTCAGCACAGAACAAATTGGTTATCCTGCTCTAATGCCACCTAATACAAATAATCATCAACTACCCTCCACTCCTGATCAGGGTTTGGTTTCAATTCCAGGTCCGATTGACAAGCTGGTTGAAAGTGATGGACATCCAGAATATAAAGTGAACAATACCATGTTGAACGAGGAGAATGAAAGTCTTGTTCAGGAAATTATTAAGCAGCTCATAGGTCGTGATGACTGGAAACAAGAGCTTGTACATGAGATGTCACGTGATAAACAATCAATGGAAATGCTTACCCAACTTATTGCAACGTTTGGAATGAGCGCTTCAAGGACACTCTTTGCAGGTACTATCCCTCAAAAAACATATTTGGAACTTGAAAAGTTGGCAGAAGATTCTGATCTGTCTCCAGAAGATGCAAACACTGTTTTAAAGGACGTTCAGAAATTTTTACTCACCAAACAGTTGACGGATCCCGAAGAAAACAAAACAAATCCATTCGGATTCATGGAACAGTTAACTACATCACAAATCGGATTTTTGATCAAAGAAGAACCTGCAAAAATAAAAGCCTTCGTTATTGTAAGGATGGAAAGTGAGGAAGCAGCCGAATTACTTCGTGAGCTGCCAAAAGACGAACGCACCAAAGTAGCATTGGAAATGGGAAAACTACACGAACTTCCACTTGAGCTGGTAGAAAAGATTGGCAACAACCTCGCTGAAAAAGCGAGATCTGTTCCAGATGAGGGCACGGTAGGAGTTGATGGAGTTAAATTCATTGCAGACGTGCTCAGTGATCTAGATAACTCAACCAGAGATGAATTGATCAATGGTTTGCGTACCTCAGATATTAAAATGAGTGATAACATAGAAAGTAACTGCTTTATTTTTGACTCACTTCCGGATGTGCCTAAAGATATTTTGTTGGAAGTAGTCCGTAAAATACAACCTGATTCAGTAATTACTGCGATTTCAGGTTCTACCACAAAAATAAAAGAGTCAGTAATTATGTGTTTCCCCGAAAAAAGTCGTGCTGCCTTGGTTTCTTCACTAAAAACAAAAACTCCGGAAATAGAAGAAATCCGGGAAGCACGAAAATTATTTACGATGTCTATGCGAGAAATGGCTGATGCAGGGAAACTCGATTTGAAAGAAGTTAATTCGAAATTCTCAAATAATAATAGCCCAGCCGAAGCTGCTGCTTAGCAAAATCTAATCGAATACAAAGCCAATAACTTAATCCAACTCCGGAATTAACTGCATAACATTTTGCGGTTTTATTGTTGTCAAGCACTGTAGATGGTTCGAATTTCTGCATTTCCCACGTCCATCTTTGCTACAAGGACGACAATTGAGCACTTCATTTGTTTCCAATAATTTACTTTCCTTCAGAAACGGTACATATCCAAATTCCCTAACAGTAGGACCAAAAATGACAATTGCAGGGGTATTAACTGCTTCAGCCATATGACTTACAGATGTATCATTTGTTACAACCAATCTTGCATGCCTTAGCAATTCAGCTGATTCTAGAGTAGAAAAAATCCCTGCCGTATTGTGGATTTTTCCGTGATATTCTTGTTTAAGTTGTGTAGTCTCTTTTTCATTTGAATCCCCCACTAGTACCACAGGCCAACCATTTGCGACTAAATCAGAAATCAGTAAACGAAAATTTGCCAAAGGCCAGCACTTTAGCGGATATGAAGCAGAAGCTCCAATTGCGATAAAACGATTCGATAGAAGTCTGTTATTCTCCATAAATATTTTTACAGATAAAACAGCATCTTTGTTCGGGAATAATTCTGTGTGATTTTGTAGTTCGATTTGAGTAATTTCTTGCAGTGGAACTAGTAGGTGCTGACGCTGAGGCGGAGTATTTTTAAGGGTATTGATTTTAAATCGGATCAACAAACTTCTTTGCCAACTACGTTTGTTGATGGACCTGACTTGTGGACTTTTAAACAGTCCAAAACCAGAAAGATTCCAGACTATCCAAATACTTCTTATTGAGCGATGTGCATCATAAATCAATTCAAACTTCTCTTTACTCAGTTTTCTTATCAAATTAGACAGTTCTATGAAGGATTCTTTTCTGTTGTGAAAAATATAATTATCAATGTGTGGGTTATTAACCAGCACAGATCCTATTCCGTAAGAAGTCAATAGTGTTATTTCTGATTTAGGAAAAACACGCTTTAATTCACGGGGAATCGGGCTTGACAGAACCAAATCACCCAAAGCACTGAAACGGATTATGAGTATTTTTCGTGGATTAAACAAAGAACCTTGAACAATAAAGCCAAAATTTCATAGAGTTTGCATCAGCTTTCTCAAACTAATAAAACTATAGCAGAAAAAATCAAACCATTGAAATGGAAATAAATCAAACAAGCTCCGCGATTCAGCAGAAAAATTTATTTTCTGGAAATCATAAGAGTTCTTCTTTTTCAAATGTTAAAAGACTTTCATTTGAGAATATCCGTGTTTTTCGTCAGCAATTTGAACAGGAGACATTCCCTTCAAGTAGCATAGTTGGGGATGAACAGCATCAGACCATGTTGGTTGCGATGTACGAAGGAACCGAAAAATTACTCAATCAGGATGTCTCAGAATTTGCTGTAATCGAATATCTTGAAGGGTTGAAATTGACCGCGAAAGAATTACTCCAGCAGGGTATTTCCGGAGATAAGTTCAGAAGCACTTTACTTGAACATTCCGTCTCAACTGTGCTTGATCTAGTCCGCTCTTCCTAAATTTCATGTTCCGCTGACCATCATTTTGTCAATTTTAAATGCGGGAGTTAGTATAGAACTGCGTTCGTCTATTTCATTGCCGATCATTTTTAAATTATTCAACATTTCAGCAAAAGTTCCAGCTATTGTAAATTCGCTTACAGGCTCCGCTAATTTGCCTTCTCTAATCCATATCCCCTGTCCTCCTCTTGAAAAATCTCCTGTTACTATGTTTGCACCCTGGCCCGTCATAGATGTTAGATATAATCCGTTTTTGACACTTGCAATCAGTTCCTCCTCTGGATAATCACCAAGTTTAAGAATAAGGTTTGAAATTCCACCAGAGTGACCATTAGAAGCCATACCTAGCTTATTTGCTGAATAAGTTGAAAGCATATAATTTTTCAACACTCCATTTTCAATCAAAACTAACGGTTTTGCCTGAACCCCTTCACTGTCAAAGTGTCTGCTTCCGAGTTTCCCTGGAAGCAAAGGATTATCTATTAAATTTATTTTTGCATTCGCAATTGATTCATCTAATTTATTCAACAAAAATGACTGCTTGCGAAACAGGTTTTCACCCATCAATGCAGAAGCAATTTTTCCAAGAAAACTTTGAGCCATTTCAGAACTGAAGACGACTGGTACTTCTTGACTGGGGGGCTTTACTGCACCCAATTTACGCAGGGTTCTCCGACGGGCTTTTTCAACAATATCTTCTGGTGAAGTTAGATTCTTGTGAAAACGCGCAGCACTGTACCAACCGTCAGTTTGTTTTCGCCCGACATTAGTTGATTCCCTTTCGTTTGATTTTGGTTCTATATCATCTGCAATCATCGAAATACCCATGCTATAAAGAGTTTTTGTCTCCCCTTCCAAAAAACCATTTGAATCTGCATGTACCACGTAAGATTTGCTATCAGAGTAAAATGATTGGTCTGTTTTTAATCTTTGGTCTGTGTTTAGACTCAACGCTTCCAGATTAAGAGAAATTTTAACTTTTTCTCCTGAACTTAACTTGCTATAATCTGGATCGAGAAATTCTAGATCCCCAGGGGCACGTCCCTGTAATGCAGGATCAGGGAGGGTGTAAAACTTGTCTTCACCCATATAAGGCAATGCTTCTAGTGTAGAACGAATTAAAGGCGCAAGAGTCTCTTCTCTAAAATCATTTGAGGAGACAGTTGAGCGCCGATTGTTTTTTGAAATTGTAATATGAATTCCGGATGAACCTGATTCCTGAAGTGATTCAATCTTGTTTTCACGCACATCTACCTGAAATGAGATTGACTTCGCCAAAGAAACAGATACTTGCTCAGTACCATACCCCAGTGCCAGATCAATGACATCTTTTGCTATTTTTTTATTATCTTCTAACATATTATTAGCTTAGTCGATTATCTTTAGCTCTTGTTTAATCCAGTAAAGACAAAATACATGGATGGTCAAGTAAAATTTTTGAGAAAAAAATTCCAATAAATTCCTGATATTAAACCTGTAAGAAAAAAATGTTGTCTTGATTTATACATGAATTAGAGTCTAAATAGTAACATAACGTCAAACAACCACAAGCCTGAGTACCTTTTCAAATCATACTCTCCGCTGTATGCTCCCATAGTTTAACTGGATAAAATAGGGGTTTCCTAAACCCTAGCTCCGTGTTCGAGTCACGGTGGGAGCACCAATATAAATCAGATACTTAGAACAATCTATACAATCTTTGTTTTAGTGTCCGTCTCAATATAGTTGTGCATCTTTCCGGATGTTACACTCTTTTCATCCAACCATTTAAAATTCTTCATCTCTTGCTCACTGACTAAATTATATCTTTGGAAAGTACTATCTGTTTTGACTCACGAGACTCGCTTCGCAGAATGCTTCGTTGCAGCAGGCTCCATCCTCGATATCTGTTCGGATATCGGCGTTAAGAAGTGCATTGACAGTTTGTCCTGTCTCACTTGTGGATAGCCAGGTACCCTTGGGTGTATAAAGAACTCCAGGTAAGACTGCGTCAGTAATCCGCGCGATAAGCAATGTTTCGCCACGCTCGTTATGAACCAGCAGTTTGTCGCCGTCCGAAATTCCACGCATCTCAGCGTCCAATGGATTGATTTCCACTTCTTCTTGCCCATCCGAAAATGGGCATCCACCGAATGTTGAATTCGTCCGTTTAGCGGAAGAAGGCGAGATTATCGACAGGGGATATTTACGTTCCACCGGTTCGAAACGTGGGAGACCGTATCCAAAACGTTCTTCCAAATCTTGACTAAATAGTTCAATTTTTCCGGACACTGTTCCTGGTAAGACAGTGTCACAGAGAATCAGGTCTGAGCCATCTTTCGTTGTCATTGGCAGCGCCCGGTTTAGTGATAAATCACTCGGTCTGATTCCATCAAGGCGCGGGTCTCCATCGACGAACGCGGTGTCCATCAATTCAGAATCCGTTTCCTTGAAGATATGATCGTCGAAACCAAACCTAGCAGCAAGACGACGGAAGATCTCAGTGTTGGGTAAACACTCACCGACACAAGATATTACAGGATCGGCCCTTTGCAGATAATGGTGTCCATACGAGCCGTAGATGTCTGCGTATTCGAAATGACTTGCTGCAGGCAGGATCACATCGCAATATGCCATGGAGTCCGTCATAACCACGTCAGTACCCGCAATGAAAAGATCCTCCTGAGCCAAAGCCCGACGCATACGATTCTGGTCGGGATGCGTGGCGACTGGATTGTGGTTGTAGATGAACAACACCTTGATTGGTGGAACCATTGATTTGTCGAGTAAAACCGCGGAAGTGTCAACAATGTTAATTGTTCGGGTTCCTTTTGGCACAAGATCAGGCCGTTGGAGGCGTGCAGTTGATTTTGGAAAGGAATATCCTGGTTTGGCAAAGACACCAGCACCTAATTGGCCGTGATTACCGGTAAGGGCTTGTAGAGCCATCGCAGAACGAATTCCGGAACCACCACTATGCCCACGTTCCAGTCCATTACCGACAGAGATACTGACTATCTTCCCATCTGAGTACCATTCAGCGAACTGATTGAATATCTTATAGTCAATCCCGCAGATTTCATAAACCATTTCTGATGTGTAGGTACGTGCGTTCTCCATATAAGGGGTATAGCCATCAACCCATTTTTCTATGAATACCGAGTTGTGGACACCACGTCGTTCTAGTTCGGCAGCCATCGCGAGTGCTAGTACCGCATCAGTTCCGGGTTGAATCTGGATAAAAAGGTCGGCTTGTTCAGCTATCCGTGTCCTTTTAGGGTCAATTACGATCAGTTTTGTACCATGATTTTCACGTGCAGCTTTGATAACGCGCGCTAGATGAAGATTTGAAACGGTGACGTTATTGCCCCACATAATGATCAAATCAGAATGTTGCATCTGCTCAGGATTCATTCCGGGCACTATTCCATAAAGACTCGTATAGGCTGAACTGCGTACAAGACCACAGAGTTCACCACGCGCGAGCAATGATGCCCCAAGCTTGTGAAAAAACCGACGGTCCATCGAACCATCCATGAGTTCGCCATGTGGTCCAGAGTAGTTGAGCGGCATAACCGTCTGTGTGCCATATTTTCGAATCGCCGAAATGAACCCTCGATGTACTAGATCAAGAGCATTGTCCCAAGAAATACGATCGAATTGTCCGCTACCACGAGGTCCAACCCGTTTTAAGGGATTTGTCAGACGATTTGCGCCATGCACATAATATGGGAATGCCCGCATGACCTTGTTGCAGATTACACCGGCGGTATATGGATTTGCTTCCGAACCACGCACCTCCAAGACATTCTCACCGTCCGTCTTTACAGACAAACTGCAGGTATCAGGACAATCCAGAGGACATACACTGGATTTTATTTCGAAATTCGCTTTGGTCGACACGGTTGTGGTTACGGTTCAAAAGAAAAATAGTGAATGTTGGGTTCACGACGATATTTTTTAGTTCCTCCAGAAAAAAATCAAGCCTAATAAATTAATTGAAAAATCAATAGTCTACTAAAATTATTAAAAAAATATTTCAGTAAAACGATTTTTAGCACTTGCAGAGATACTTTACCTATTTAAACATCTTTGGATATATCATCTTTTCATTTAACTCTATGGTATAAAACGATTCCCAAACACAAACTCCGTGTTCGAGTCACGGTGTAAGTGCCGTTATTAAATATGACACATAAAGTAATCTATACAATCTTTGTTTGTGTGCTGGTGTCAATAAAAGTAAAAATATTTTTTAAATTTGAGGTGCCAAATGTACAGCGTTGGGATATTCCGATATAACAATAAACCGATTTTGCTCAACAGAAAAGACTAAATGATTGATGTAAAAAAGTTTTTATAAGCCTAATAATAAAGAATCACAAAAAAAGGTTGCTTTTTTTCAGGCTTCATGATTTTATGTGTTTCAGATTTTTATTTTTAAAAATGTTTTCAAAAATTCAATTAGCGTATAATTCAGAAATAAGTTTATGATTTTCAGGCATATAATCTTGTTCGGACTTGTAGTCTTTCCTATTTTCCTGGCCATTGGTTCAAAGCAAGTATATGCTGAAGAGCAACCAATTGCGTTTAGTCATAAGTTGCACACCGTCCAAAACGGAATTCCATGCCAATATTGCCACCTATATGCCCGCCGTTCTTTTTCTTCGGGCGTACCACCAGTAAGCACATGTATAGGTTGTCACGGTCCTCAAGAACAGAAACTTGTCAAGCCTGAAAGTGAAGAAGTAAATAAAATGCGCAATTTCTGGGCTAATGGAGAACCAATTCCGTGGGTCAAAATCCATGATATACCAGATTTTGTTCGTTTTCCTCACAAAGAGCACATTAATGCTAATAGCAACAGATTTATTGAGGGCGCAGGTTCTGGATGTGATGCTGAAAATACACCGCGTAGCCTTGAATGTAAACTGGCACTGTTCCGTACCGGAGGAGATGAACGCTGTCTTTCCTGTCATGGGAATTTACGTCAAATGGATGTGGTCAAACAGGTGGATGATAATTTTGGCAAAATGGGTTGGTGCATGGAGTGCCATCTTCAGGTCAAAGGTGCAAAGGAGAGAAAACGTACCGGTAGTACTTTGGAGGGCTGGTATCATGCAAAAGAAATGGACGCAAAACGTGAAGTAGCAATTGGATTGATAAACGAAAAAGGTTATCATAACCCTAACATGATGGACTGCTATACCTGTCACTATTAGAAAATGAAGAGTTATAATTATGAGGAAATACGCATGAAGAAGGGGCTCAGCAGAAGAAATTTATTCAAGTACATGGGAATCGGGGGTGCGACAGCTGTTGTTGCTGGTTGTGAAAAAAAGCCTGAAAAACTGATACCAATGCTTGTCCCGCCTAATGATTATGAGTACACACCGCAGACTGCATACCAGTATATGACAACATGTTGTGAGTGCGATAAAGCTTGCGGAATGATGATAACTACTCGTGAACATCGTGCCCAAAAAGCTGAAGGCAACCCCAACCACCCTATTAATCAAGGGACACTCTGCGCCCGTGGACAAGCGTCAATGCAATCTCTTTATAACCCAGACCGGCATGCTTATCCTCTTGCAGATGGCAAGCAGATTCCCTGGGAAGAAGGATTACAACAGTTTTCTGCAATTATAAAAGCTGCATC
>Ga0066866_10000649_pt1 | contig 13643 bp, 9 predicted proteins | sample ETN01SmetaG_3_FD_66435 | JGI IMG/M metagenome (GOLD analysis project Ga0066866, IMG submission 66435) | Marine microbial and viral communities from oxygen minimum zone, Eastern Pacific Ocean - ETNP2014F12-01SV263 | ecosystem: Environmental > Aquatic > Marine > Oceanic ...
CCCGCCCAATCATCCTCTAATTCTAGACAGGTGATGATGTCATATTGAGAATTGATGCGATGAATCCAAAGGGATGAGCCATCGCCAGTGAAAAGTAAATTCTCTCCAGATACCCCAAAAAATCCTAGAACATTGTGGTCGTCAGGTAAATCAAGACTTCTTGCCCCTTGTAATTGTGCTTCATCTACTAGAAGCGTGAACTCTAACTGGTTATTGTCTAAATCAATATCAGAGCCGCTATCTAGAGAAACCGAAGCTCGAAACTTTGTTACTCCGTTGTCTAATAACCCCTCTTGAATTGTGAAAGGTACATCTAGATATCCTGCACCTGGAACTATATTCAAATTTCTGCTATTCTCTAGTACTTCCCATCCCAGCTCACTCAATATTTCAAGTGAAAAAGAGGCTCCTGAAGAAGGATCAGCACCAAGATTCTCAACCCGTATATTCAATGTAATGTCTCCGTTTGGATTAGCAATAGGGGGATTAGTTCTAGCAGCACCTTCACGCAAAGCCAGGTCTACACCACTTGGACGATTATTGATAGCAAAACTACGAGTAATGTCGTTGTTATCCTCCCTTCCTTCTAATTCTTCATTAGACATGTCAATCCTAACCTCTAAATCATGAGAAGAGGCTACATTAGGATGGTAGCCTAAAATAACATCAATCGACTTTGTAGAGTCTAGTTTGCTCACCGTAGTTGAGGCTACTTGTGAACCATCCTCAAGCAAGGTGACTTCGAAATTCCTTGCATGTGCATCACCACTATTACGGACTGTAACCTGAACATTCAAGAACGAATTAACATATGCATCATCAACTTCCATTCCATTTTCTAATACTAGTAAATCACCAATTGGTTCTAGATCCGAGGAAGAGGGAATATTGTCAACATTGATGTATCTCTCAATCGGTGTAGTAATTGAACCATTTTCTCCAACAAGACGGGTGTATAATACCCAACCGCCATCTTGAACGGTTGTTGAATCCCACAATACAGACCAATCTTTGGCACTGCAATCATCCTTTTCTGTTTCAACACACATGTATGGATAGGCAATATTGCTCGTAGCCACCTGCCATTCGCCATCTTGGCCAACCTTGAATTCTATTCTATCTCCATATACTGCTTTGTATTCGCCTCGAAGTTCCACGTCTCCAGAAACAGAGCCATGACCACTTGGTTCAACAAGAGTAAGTGTGGTTTCTCCAATGTAATATTCAGCCCATGCTGACTGCGACCATCTCCCTAGATTATCTTGAGCACGCACCTCTACAAACAAACCTGCCCCATCATGCCACAACTCAGGACCTAAGTCAAACGTCCAGTCATCAATTCCTGTGGCATTTGTCCAAGAAAAAGCTGTCCTATTTTCCAACTCCCAACGCGACGGGTTCGCCTTTTCTTTCAAGTAAGTATACCTCGCAGAAACTTTTACCGACACGATGCTGTTGTTAGTGTCTAACAATTCTGAGGAGGGGATGGAAGCATTACCTCGTAATCTATAGGTATCATCTACATCCATCCAAGTTCCATTAATTGGTAAAGTAAGATTGACCCAACGGCCTCCATTGCCTGCGTAATCAAGTGCCAGCATTGCGTCAACTCTACCAAATCCTTCACTTGCATTCCATGATTGGCCATTAATGGATTCTTCTTGTTCAACTACAAATTCACTATTATTCTGCAGAGCAGATTTCACATCAATTGGCTCAAAAGAAGGGTTTGCTTGTAATATCAAAGCGCAAAGGCCCGACACCACAGGGGTTGACATACTTGTTCCCGACATCTGAGTATAACCATTATTGGCTAGAGCGACAGAGCCACCGAAAGGCCCACTAGCAGCGTGCTGAGATGAATATATATCAGTCCCTGGGGCGATTACATCTGGTTTCAATTCGTCCCATCCATCATCATCACCATCATCTTGGCGAGGTCCCCAATTAGAATAACTTGCGACAATGTCATCGGAGCGAATTACAGAATCTACATCATCAGATGCTGCTACTGCAATACATTTGTCTGCTGATGCAGGAGCAGCTACATAGTTTGCTTCATCATTACCCATTGCACAAACTGGTATTATTCCGGCATCCCATGCATCATTGACCAATCGTGCCTCTGCCCCTGAACCATTATCCCCAGTATCTTGGCCACCAAGTGGCGATCGTGCTCTACCAAAAGACATAGATATAATATCAATTCCATTGCTGGAGGCATTATTCCCCCAATCGGTATTCCTGTTGTTTATGGTCCAATTAATTCCAGAAATAGTGTATTGAGTGTTTGAACGACCAACATCTGTGAACACCTTCACATCGACAAGATAAGCACCGGGTGCAATCCCTACATGGTTACGGCTTGCATCTCCTGTCCCCAATGCAATCCCAGCAACATGGGTACCGTGTCCTGCGGTGTCATCAGGATCTATCGAGCCATCAGTTTCCTGACTATTCAATGAATCAGTTGAATCAAAACCTGCTAACCATTTTCTATCATCATAAGTATTGGCATCGCTATCTGGGTCATCATTCACATCATCAAAATCATTCAGCGAGCGATGTTCGTTATCAACTCCTGAATCAAGAATGGCTATGACTACACCGTCTCCTCTATATCCTAGCAAATCAGCCGTATTGGTGTAATTTTCACTAATTCTTGCCTTAATTGAACGAGATGCTACAGCCATGGAAGGAACCATCACATTCTGTTGCTCAATCACCACTACTCCTTCGAGATGATACAAATCCATCAATGCGCTTTGTGGAACCTTGTCTACAATTATCGAATCAATTTCACCTACCGTGAAAAAGGCCGCTCCCCCTTCTTGGTCAACCCAGCCATGCTCAAGAAGAATCTCTCGCACTTGTGCCATTTCCCGCTCTTCGGGGTGCCAAGCGAAATCGATGATGATGGCTACTGTTAATCTCCCATCATCAGCAATAATTGCAGTTGGAGATTGAGATGGATAGACATCAGCAAGAATGTACTGTAAGCGGTCATCCATACCATTCCAATCATCATCTGGCCCATATCTAAACCACCATTGATGTTCTTCGTGAGTCCAACTATCAGCAGGAATATCTGGCAGACGAACGGGTGTTGGACAAATCACATCATCTGAGCAATATAGTGGTGGAAGACCATCCACTAGAATCGGTGGTTGAGGTACTGCGGATGAGGAAGTTGGTGAATCGATTGATTCTGCAGCCAACAGAGAATCTTGACTGAATGAAGTGAAGGCAAGAGTGATACTGGGAACCAGCATCACCAAGACAAGCAGAAGAGCAGTCCTATCACTTCGATTTGACATGGATGCATCCCCCAACGGAGTCTAAGACTCCGAAGAAGGATATAAGCACAATTGCCAAAAGTTTGACACAATTGGACTTACTCCATAGGAGTAAAATGTCTATTTCAAGGCCACAAAAGGTGCTTGCGGCTATTTTGGCAATGTAATCGAGCGATTTCATCATTGATTTCAACACCCAACTCCGAGTCACATTCAGGACAGCGTGCAACTTCGGCTAATTCCTCAAGCCAAGCACGCCGAGTTTCCAATTCATCACCCTCTTCTCGAAGTTTTTTCAAGACTCGAAATGCAGGCCCTTCAAGTGGCTGACCTGCATCATCCCATGGGTCAAATTTGAGGTTGCCCATCCTACCTTTCCTCTGCATCGCTTCGCCCTTCTCTGCTGCAGATGCACTTGGCCCCCCATCCCTCACTTCAGGAGGGGTTGGCCCACCCTTTGCTATAGGTCTAGCAACCGCATAACAGACGAAGAATCCCCCTATGTGAGCCAAGTGTGCTACAGATGTCGCATCTACCCACCCACCTTGCAATAATCCAACCTGTGCGATCTCCAAACCAAGTTTGAGCAAAGCGATTAGTGAAATGGGCCATTTGCGTATCAAAACCAGGGGGAATTCAATCTCGTCCCTAGGCCAACATGCAAGATAGCACCCCAGTAAACCAAACGCTGCACCGCTCGCCCCTAAAGCAAAACGGAATTCACCCCAATGTGAAAACCACCATGCAAGATTTCCTGCAACAGCGCCAATCAAATATATGGCCAAAAATCGCTTTCGACCAAGACGCTGTTCAAGAGGCACACCAACTAATGCAATTACCAGAACATTCCCTAGTACATGCTGGAAAACCAACCCACGCCCGCCACCTACAGCATGAAGCCAAGCTGCTGTAAGAAGCCGATGAAACTCTGAGGGCGAAGGCTGCCACATAGGATTTAGCGCAAATGCTAGAAGGAGAAAATCACGAGTACCATCAAAGAATTGTAAGATGCTTTGAAACACCCAACAAAGTAGGAGAGAAGTGACTATTGCTAGCGAGATTGGTATACGCTGACGCCAAGCATAAACGATTGGAGCGATTGCCAATATTAGGAAACCTAGAACTATTGCCCAACCTAATGGCGACACTCCACCCCACAGCCCACTAGACATCTCACTCAGGTGTCGGAGAGGAACTACACAATTCACCCTTCGGGTGGTTGCGGAGATATGAAGCGGAATGTCACTTTCGCCACATCATGCCGGATGATGTGCCATTGCTTGAATTATCATCCATATCTGTTCGTAGAGGTAGAGTAAATGTTCTCAATTCGATTGACCTGAAGATATCTTCAGGCGAAGTTGTATTGCTTATTGGAGAAAATGGCTCTGGAAAATCAACCCTTATTGAGGCAGCGGCGGGACTACTGCCGCTATCCACAGGCGAAGTTCGTCACTCTGATCAATTAGTCAGAGATAGTGAGGGGCGCAGAAGTAGGCCCAAGCCCTTCGGTCTTGCCCTACAAAGTGGTGGGTTTTCTCAAGATGAATTTGTAGATGAGAGAATTGCTACTGCTGTAGCAGTTGCCGGATATGAAGCGGAATCCGATTGGATTATTGCCCAGCTTGATGAATGGTCATTGCGTCACCGCGCAAAGGATCGGATTGCTTGGCTATCTGGAGGCATGAAGAGACGTGTAGGAGTCCTTGCAGGAATTGTTCCGGCATTAGCAAGTAATGAGGAAAAATTAATCCTGCTTGATGAGCCATCAGAAGGGCTAGATGAAATCAGTATCAATACCCTGCAAAAACAAATCGCTTCACTTGCAGCCGCTGGTCACGCTATCGTCATAGCAACACACGATGAAAATCTATCCTCATTAGCCACGCGACAACTCACAGTGGATAAAGCGACTATTTCTGAGAAAGAAATTGCTGGACCTTCTCAGACCTCAAAACCACCCGATTGTGGTACACTTGAGAAAAGTAGTGAGAATTTGCTCAACAATCCATCTTTCAAATGGGCAAACAACTTAGAAAAGCGAACTAAAAACTCCACAATTACTCGCTCAGTAGCAGGACTCATAGCACTAGTTGTGATAGCTGGAATGTTGGCTCAAATTACAGCACCAAGTAACCAAGCATGGGTTGCACTACTCGCCCTTACGCCGCCGCTCATCTCAGCGTTGGTAAGACCTGGGGTTTTGGTTCATTTATCCGATTCACGCGCACAAGACTGGTGGAATGCTCACCTAGGTAACAATCTGCAGATGAGCCGAAATCTACCTCCACTAACACTGATTCCATTCTTACTAACCCTATTGTCAGCATATTTTGTAATCGGAAATATAGATTTGCAAATAGGCTTGATTGCTGTTGCAATGGCAATTTTGGGGGGCGGTTCAGCAAGAGTACATGCACTTGAGAGTACTTTTCCTAGACAGGGTGCCACGATGATTATACTACTTCAACTAATTTTCATTTGGCCTTTCCTTTTGTTGGTTGATTTATTGTCAATGGATGCCTCAACCTTTGCCACTAGAGATGCAGAAATACAACTCCTCACTGCTTTGGTGATACCATTTGCTATCTGGTTAATCTTGCCAATGATTGCCCCCGAATGAAGAATTGGCCCCCATCACCTTCAAGCGTGATTGATTGTCCAACCGAAATATGAGAGAGAGGGTGCCGCATATCGCCATTGGCCTCACCATCATAGGACTCATCATGGCAGCCATCACTCTTTGGCTTGGTTTTACCTGGGCCCCAAGTGTCAATCCGGATGATTGGTCATCTCCTGAAGCGTACAGGATTCTTTACTGGCATGTCCCTGTAGCATGGGCATCATTCAACGCTGCTGCTTTACTTTTCATTGGCTCTGGCGCTTGGTTTCTCAAGCGATTAGAATGGGGTTGGAAACTCCATGTTGTCGGAGCAAACCTTGGACTTTTATACGGGCTATGTGTCATGATTAGTGGACCAATCTGGGGGGCTGCTGAATGGGGTACCCCTTGGGATCTAACTGATGTTAGACTCAACACATTTGCAATATTGGCGGCACTTTCACTATACTTAGTAATGGGACATCAATCACAGGCAGATACTGAAGATACAAGAGATACTTTTGCCACTGTTGGCCTGTTTGGATTTTTGCTGGTACCTCTGACGATTGCTGCTATACGAATCTGGGAAAATCGGCACCCACCCCCAATAATTATGGGTGATGAAAGTAGTGGGTTAGATTCTGAGATTTTGCTCGTCATGTTGCTAGGTGTTTTCGCATTCCAAATATTAGTTAGTGGGCAAATCATGCTGAGGTATCTAATCAGTGGACTTGAAGAACGTCTGATCGTAGTTCAGACAAAATTAGATGAGAGGTATTAAAATGGCTGATGGAACCCTGTTTCTTGCGATTGCTTATGTGGCGATGATTGGTATTATTGGAGGCTGGACTTGGAATCTACTCAGCCGCATGAATGAACTATCCGAGCGGCTTTCTGCTGCTGAAGCCGCGCTTTCAGATAGTGCTGATGAAATCTCTGAAGATGAATAACCGCCCACATAGTGGGCGGAATCTCTGCCATCTGGTGCAAGCCTTCAAGCGAGTCGTTGATGGCGCAAAACACACCGGAGGTGTGATTGTGTCGCTAGGTAAAGCATTCTGCGTTGTTTGTGGCGCTGAAGATGAACTCACCAAAGAGAGGTTATGTGTGCCCTGTTTCAAAGACAGAACAAAACTATCAATTTTACCTGAAACCATCCAAGGTTTCCGCTGCCCAAAATGTATGATGTATCTTCACTCTGGACGTTGGGGGCACCATGAATCTGACGAATATCATGAAGGATTAGTGCAAGAGGCATTAGAGGTTGAAGGGCGCACAGAAGCACTAGGCATCGGAATTATGTCGGAAGAAATAGATGAACGAAATACCCGATTATCTGTGCAAGTTACGGGCTATATTGATGAAGTTAAATTTGAAGATATTCATTCATCAATTGCTAGAATTTCAAACTCTGTATGCCCCACTTGTACTAGAAAAGCTGGGAACTACTTTGAGGCCACAGTACAACTTAGATCCTCTGGACGTAAACTTACTGAAGATGAACTATCATCACTACGTACAACTTTTGATACCTATCTTGAGGGAATTGATCCAGACCCTATGTTCTTCATTAGCAGTGAAGGAAACGTTACGGGGGGTTATGATATGGTGTTGGGCAGCAAGGCACTTGCTCGGAGCTGGACTAAACACCTATTGAGAAAATTCGGAGGGACTACAAAAGAAACAAACAGCGTTGTGGGACGCAAAGATGGAGAGGATCTCACCAGATTAACAATCTCATACCGCAAACCTGCATTCAATATTGGAGACGTAATCCGCAAACAAGGTCGCTATTGGCAAGTTCATGCTTGGCAGAAGGATGGCGCTGTTATCTCCTCTATTGACCGGCAAGAGCGAACCGGTTTGACATGGCGAGATTTGGAGAAAACATCTGTAGAGAGCCAATCTAGTGAACATTTGGAAGTAGAGATTCTGAAACGTGATTCATCTGCTGCAGATTTTATGGACCCGAACGATTGGAAAGTTCGCACTGTATCCCTTCCATACGATGATGATGGTTCTCAAGGCTCACTTCGCATCGCTTTGATAGCAGATGAGTGGGTCGCTCTGCCTAGAACTACAGGAGGTGCCGTCAGTGAGTGAGTTGGATTTTGCAGAGCTTGCATCTGAACTTGATACAGAAGATATGCTAGGCCACCTTCGTAATTTCCCAAGTGATCTAGCAGCCCAATGGGCTATTGATGAGCCAAAAAGAGAGATACCTGAACGAGTGATTTGTCTTGGCATGGGCGGCTCTGCTGCTGCCGGGGATTTTCTCGCATCTTTGGCCAATAGGCATGGAACTGCTGTAGTGACTACGCATCGTGGATATGATGTTCCTTCTTGGGGGGGAGCAGCAGGTTCTGGATTATATTTTTCAACATCTTATTCAGGAAATACTGAAGAGACACTCAGTGCAACAATTCTAGCAATGGAACATGGTAATTTTGTCAACATGATTTCCTCCGGAGGGACTCTAGCAGAGATGGATGGACAAGATTCGCCAATGGGCGGTAAAGGAAAGCACATCTCAGTACCAGGAGGGCAACCACCACGTTCTGCTTTCGGGCACCTTTTTGGAGCGCTCTCTAGAATGGCATATTCACATAGAATAATTCCCGCACTCATGGATTGGGTAGAAGGTGACCTTGTTGAAAGATTACAACAAGTTGTTTCAAAGTATGATTTCATCAACAATCCTGATAGCCCTGCAATTTCGATTGCTCGAACCATTATCGGCCGAGAAGTAGGTATTGTATCTGACCACAACCTAGCATGCGCTGGCACTAGATTTACAAATCAATTGAATGAAAATGGAGGCATATTTGCTCGTCCAACCACCTTACCAGAAATGAATCACAATGAAATTATAGCTTGGACTCAACCTGAAGCAAAAGAAAATCAAGCATTACTGCTTCTTACTTGGGATGGTATGCACGAAAGAGTAGCAGAGAGAGTGAAGTGGATGACTGAGTCTGTAGAAATCGATGTTGTTTGGAATCTTCACTGTGAAGGTGAATCACTGCTAGAAGCAATGCTATACTCCTGTATTGCTATGGATTGGATTTCTTGTGCTGTCTCTTTTCTCCGGGGCAAGGACCCAAGTTCAATTGGCGCGATTAGAGAACTCAAAGAACACCTAAACAAATCACCTATCGACTTAACTGAGCTAATGTTTGATGATTAAACTTAGTATATCGGTCCAAGTACAAGCCTAGGGTCGGGGTAATTACTCAGTGCATTTTCTCTTTCCTCATGGGATACTACCCCTGGTAAATCGTGCGTTTCTGGTTCTATCAAAGACAATTGAAAATGCAGGTGAGGGTCCCACCCACCGTTCTCATGTTTATCTCCAAACCAACCAATAATATCACCGGGATCGAAACATTGCCCAACAGATTTACCCTCTAATGATTCAGCACTTAGATGACCATACAATGCCCAGAAATTAACTCCTTCAAGAGCCTGCTTCGTGATTATTACGTGACCATAATCGCCCTCTTTAGGATTATACCCAAAACAAAAAATTTCACACTCTGTAAATGCCAAACAAGGTGTACCAACTGGCCCGCCTATATCGATACCCATGTGGATAAATCTCTCGCCTTCGAAGAGTGCGGTTTCATACAAACCTCTACGATCTTCATCATATTTGCCAATGGCAAATTCATGTGAATGAGATGGAATTTCTCCGCCTGTTAAATCTAACACATCATACTCGTTAGGCAAGTGCACCACTGGATGAAACTGATGATTTTTCCACTGAATGCTGCCATCGGTCATGCCCCTTCGATATGGCCTCGCCACTTCAAACCGGTGGAGGTTTGTTTCGCATCACTTGAAGAGTGATGCGCCATGCCCCACTTGATGGAGGGCGAGTTTGGAACGGTGATTTGGCACCTGCTTGCAGGTGCCGCACTACTATTTGGAGTCGGTCTTTTCCCTGCTCTATTCATCCTCAGAATCTTAGACCCGCTTGCTGATAACTTTCGCAAAGTAATGTTGACTCCAGCAATTTCTCTTTTGGTTACATTTGGAGTATCTGGATGGATGGTGGTCCTCAGTGGGCGCTTTGATCTTGGATTATTGTTACTGCTTCTGATAATAGTAAATTGTGTGGCAGCTGCTGCTTTGTGGCAGAAAGATGTCATTCGTGTTAGACGGCTAACCCAATGGGAATTATTGGAGGAACATGAGGACCTTGTTGAATCAGAGGGTGTGATGATTAAGGAAAATGAAAAGAAATCACATGATGAAGCAACTGTAGAATTAGAAGAAGATGCTGATGAAAAGAAGAAGCGTGCTGAGGAGTTGTATTCTTCTCGCTCGTCTTGGCTACCATTTGCTCTTGCTGCTGCTGCACTTCTATCCCTATTGCCATTACTTCTATTTGAATATCCAAATGGAGTTGATTGGATTGGATTCTCCACCCTGTCCCATAGGCTTGCTACCACAGGTGACCTTACTTTACCTGCTATTTCTGAAGGCAAGTGGACCTATCCTCCCGCTTTCCCTGCAGTCTCTGCAATGTTGGAATCTCTTCTAGGAATGACGCCTGCCAGTGCTGTCCATTTATTGGGTCAACTCTCATTATTGGCCCTATTATGGGGTATTGCTGGAGCATCTGACAGATGGGGCGCTAGTGGTCCTACTCTGCTAGCCCTAGCTCTTGCTCCTGCACTTTTTGTCAAAGCACATGATTCAGGATATCCCACAGTAGCCAGTCAACTGGGATTAGTTGTGGGATTACTTGTACTCATCAGACCATTAGGTGAAAGAAAAAGAGGGCAAGACATTGTGTTTGCAATCTGTGTCATCAGTACTGGAGCGATTCATCCAACTGGTGCACTCTATCTTGGGACCCTATTAGCAGCCTATCTAGTCGTACATCGCTTTGGAGCTCGAACCCAAATTGATGTCAGTAGACTTGCAATGACATCAGCAGTGGTACTATCTATTGCGGCCTACATAGTATTGGTAACATTCGCACCTAGATTACTAGCAGAGCCCATAATTTCAGAATATGGTTGGCAGGGTGGGTTCAATCTTCTCCTATTCAATGGGCCCATATTAATTGGTCTAGGCATATGGTCAATTTGGCGAGGCAGGAATGGTATGGAAATTATATTACTTGCAACGTGGATATCACTTAACTGGATCTTTTCACTTGTCCACTTATTGAATGGAGTAATTGCTTTCTCTTTCCTCACATTACTCTCCTATGTGCTCTACAGCATGGCACTACATGCATTCCACATACCCTTTGCAATACTAGTTGGTATCCTCCTTTCGGATAGAGTCAAACTCACTCCAAGAGAGAAGCCTATTTCTGTTGACCAAATGGGTGAAGAATTGGTCCAAGAAATGCTACAGGCCAGCAGACAACTTACTGCTTCCGATATTGCCAACAGCGTCACTGAAGCTATTGAAGAAGAGGCTGAAATGATGTGGTTGCCAATGCAAACTCCTGAACCCATAGACAAACGTTGGTTACTAGCAACTTTCCTAATAGTGGTATTTCAATTGAGCATTGCAAATGGAATGCTGATTGAACTTTCAAACCATGATGAACTCCACGCTCAGACCGATGGCGATAGATCTCTAATGTCTACACTTTCCCTTCCAGAAGGCTCAGTACTATTCACTGAAGATGGGCATTGGGGGAATCCATACGACCTATCTCCAAACATTGGAATCACTACCTTTCCTTCACTTGGATTGGTCGATGTACAGGAAAACAATCAGGGGCGCGCCCGTTCTGCAATATTACGTGATGATGTAACTGCCCTACAAGAAATGGGCATCACTCATGCACTAACTAGTCCCATGGGTACCTTTGGCCCAGTACTAGCGTCCTCACCATATTGGCAACTGAAGAAAGATATTGATGGTAGCAGACTATGGGAATTGAAGGCAACACCCTCTATGCAATCTGCAGTTAGCAGTTTTTTCCTATACCCTTTGGAAGAAAATTGCAAGGAAGGTTGTCAATGGCGGCCTGATCCATGGTGGATGGTTGATGCTGACCAACTAACAAACCGCCCCGATTCACAGCCATTCATCACAGAAGGGAGTATGGAATTAACAATTCCACTTGACCGTACAAGCAGAGACCAAACAGTGAAAATTAATTTTATGATTGATGCACCTGCCGACTTAATAGTAAATATTTATTCATTTGATGGCAATGAAATTGAAGGTAGGCAAATAACCACAAAAGGAGGCTGGCAACAAGTGACTCTGATTACCCAAACTACTCTTGCTGATGACCTCGATGTTGAAATTGTGGTGTCAGGTGGTGGAGATGGATGGATTAATCCACTAGGCATAACTGGGCGTGGAGACAGATTATTTGACCAAGACGGAGTAAGGATTCATTGGGTCGAATTACGACCGATGGTTGCATGAAGGAGTAGGTACCATGGAGAAGCGAATGAGAAATTTGACCATCCTTCTCCCTGCTCGAAACGAAGTAGAGGGGTTGAGTATAGTTGTAAACATGATACCTAGTCAAGAACTACATGAACTAGGGTGGAATTATCGACTAGTTCTCGTTGATGGTTACTCCACTGATGGTACTGTCAAACTGGCTGAGAAATTAGGTATTACAGTTTATGACCAAAGAGGAGGAGTTGGTAAAGGAATGGGTTTACGTCAAGCATTCAAGCACTATCTTGAAAGTGGAGATGACGCTCTAGTGATGCTAGATCCAGATGGCACTTATGACCCAAGAGATATGCCTAGACTATTACAACAAATGGATGATGGGGAATACGATGTTGTGATTGGTTCACGTTTGCGCGGAAATATCGACGAGGGTGCGATGGGACGAGTTAATTATCTTGGAAATCACATTCTAACCTGGTCTGCTGTCGCCCTGTATCGTAGATTCATTAGTGACCTATGTACTGGCTTTTGGGTATTTAGGAGGGAAGCAATAGATGCTATGCAGTTGAATTCAGTTTCATTCGAGATTGAAGCCGAGATGTATGCTTCCTGTTGCCATAACAAAATGCGTATTGGTGAAGTCCCAATCAGGTATCACAACAGAATAGGGACTGCAAAATTAGGAAGCATACATGATGGTGTGAGAATTTTCCGCAAGTTGTTTGTTAGGCGATTTTTCAGACGGCCTGTTAATTAGATATTAAATCAGAAAGCCCTTCGGATAATTGGATATTTTGGCTCCAATCTAATTTTTGTTGTAATTTTGATGAATCACCACTACTGTGTTTGATATCCCCCTCTCTAACTTGTTGGTAACCAACTTCCAATTTTTCCCCAAGGCAATCTTCAATCACTTTGACAACCTGATTTAAGGTCACAGGCTGACCACTACAAACATTGAATGATTCACCGTGCGCAGGGGATGAAGTGCCTTGTTCAATTAGAGATTCCCCGCATGTAATCAGTGCTGCAATCACATCAGAAACATGGACGAAGTCCCTAGTCTGCTCCCCATCGCCAAATATGGTTATTGGGGAATTAGTGGATGCTCTATCAATGAAAATTGATAGCACACCGCTATACTGTGAGGATGGGTCTTGACCCTGCCCGAAAACATTGAAAAAACGTAGTGCTACTGCTGGATTGGAGTCTTTATCAAGAGAATTGATTGCATTATCCACATCTGCTTTTTGCCCACCATAATGACCCACTGGAGCAATAGGATGGTTTTCATTGATGGGAATACTGACTGGCTCACCATAGATTGCTGCACTACTTGCAAACACAATAGGGCAACT
>Ga0066866_10000651_pt1 | contig 13619 bp, 7 predicted proteins | sample ETN01SmetaG_3_FD_66435 | JGI IMG/M metagenome (GOLD analysis project Ga0066866, IMG submission 66435) | Marine microbial and viral communities from oxygen minimum zone, Eastern Pacific Ocean - ETNP2014F12-01SV263 | ecosystem: Environmental > Aquatic > Marine > Oceanic ...
ATTCAAATCTCTTGTCTAAGAATCTATAGCTTCTTACTTTTGTATTAAATATTATTTTCTATAAATGAACAAATTTTTTAAATCATCAATAGGGAAAAAACTCTCAATGGCACTATCTGCCATTTTTTTAATGATATTCTTACTTCAACACTTTTTAATTAACATAACATCTGTTTTTAGTGAATCGCTTTTTAATGAAATTTCTCATTTTATGGGCACCAATCCACTTGTTCAATTTATATTACAACCTGTTTTAATTGCTGGAGTGCTTTTTCATTTTATTATGGGATTCGTTTTAGAAATTGAAAATAGAAAAGCCTCATCTAGTTACGCAATAGTTGATGGTAAAGAGAATTCTACCTGGATGAGTCGTAATATGATTTGGAGCGGAATGGTAATTCTAGCCTTTCTTGTATTGCATTTTATTGATTTTTGGTTGCCAGAAATAAATTATAAGTATGTTGAATTTTTACCCGATGATCCTAATCGATACTATTCAGAATTGGTGCATAAGTTTAATAACCCTAATAGAGTCGGCGCATATTGTTTTGCATTTATATTATTAGCTATACATCTGCTACACGGGTTCACATCATCTCTAAAATCACTCGGCACTAACAAGATATACGCTCAGTCTATTAAGGGTTTCGCTTACATATATAGCATTGGAATTCCTTTAGGGTTCTGTATCATCGCTATTTTTCATTATTATAATAATCTGTAACACAATAATTCATATATTTTAATGCAAATGTGTTATAAATATATTAATATATTAATTTTTTATATGGGAATAATTGCGTGTTACAAATAATTTAATCAAAATTTGATATGTAATGTAAATTTATTATATTTGCGTTATTATTGTAACACGTCAATAACGAATAAATGAAGAATAAGTTAACATATTCTCTTAATTATAGAAAACCTAAGGACCAATATTTAGATACTGATGAGTTAATGGTTTGTATCAGGTATTATTATAGGGAAAATAAGTATGCAAAGCCGAGGGTTATAAAAAAAAGCACTGGTGTTAAATGTAAATTAGCTGATTGGGATAGTGATTGGCATAATAATCCACTTAGGCTGCCTATTAAAAATACTGATCCTAATTATATTCATAAAAATAATATACTAAAAGAAAAGGCACAAGCTTTTAGGGATTCCCATTCGGATTCTATTTCAATTAATGGCTACTCTTCATCCTTAAACGCAAATATTCCATTAGGTTCTATTGGAAATAAGTGGACTAATCATAAGAATAAAATTGACTTAGTAAGTCCTGCTAATAAAAGATCTCTTGATGTAATTGTTGTTGGTACTGGTCTTGCGGGTGGTTCTGCAGCGGCAACCCTTGCCGAGCTAGGGTATAATGTTAAAGCTTTTTGTTTTCAGGATTCTCCTAGACGTGCTCATTCAATTGCAGCACAGGGTGGAATTAATGCAGCAAAAAATTATCAAGGCGACGGAGATTCTATTTATAGGCTTTTTTATGATACAGTAAAAGGTGGAGATTATCGATCTAGGGAATCTAATGTATATAGGCTCGCCGAAGTTTCAGCTAATATTATTGATCAATGTGTTGCACAAGGTGTTCCGTTTGCAAGAGACTATGGCGGACTTTTAGATAATAGATCTTTTGGAGGAGTATTGGTTTCAAGAACTTTTTATGCCAAGGGGCAGACAGGACAACAGCTTTTATTAGGAGCATATTCAGCTATGAATCGACAAATTAGTCGTGGGAAGATAACAATGTATAATAGACATGAAATGCTGGATGTTGTCATAGTAAATGGAAAAGCTAGAGGAATTATTGCCAGAAATCTTGTCACTGGAGAGATTGAAAGACACTCAGCTCATGCCGTTGTTATAGCAAGTGGTGGATATGGAAACGTATTTTATTTATCTACCAATGCAATGGGAAGTAATGTAACTGCTGCATGGAAGGCCCATAAAAGAGGAGCGTATTTTGCTAACCCTTGTTTTACTCAAATACATCCCACTTGTATTCCTGTTTCTGGTGATCATCAGTCAAAGTTGACTTTAATGAGCGAATCCTTAAGAAATGATGGAAGAATTTGGGTTCCAAAAAACATTGATGATGTAAAGGCAATTAAAAAAGGATCATTGAAACCAACTGAAATATCTGAAGATAATAGAGATTATTTTTTAGAAAGAAGATATCCTGCTTTTGGAAATTTAGTTCCAAGGGATGTAGCTTCTAGAGCTGCAAAAGAAAGATGTGATGCTGGATTTGGAGTAAATAAAACCGGAGAGGCAGTGTATTTAGATTTTGCTTCAGCAATTATTAGATATGGAAGTGAGCAGGCTCATGTTAAAGGGCTAGATGAAGATGATAAGGAATTAATTAAAGAACTTGGAAGGGAAGTAGTTAGGAAAAAGTATGGAAATTTATTTCAGATGTATGAAAAAATTGTCGATCAGAATCCTTATGAAACTCCAATGATGATATACCCAGCCGTTCATTATACTATGGGAGGTGTATGGGTAGATTATAATTTAATGACAACAGTTCCTGGACTATATGCTATTGGAGAAGCCAATTTCTCAGATCATGGATCAAATAGGCTAGGAGCATCTGCTTTGATGCAAGGACTGGCTGATGGATATTTTATTCTTCCCTATACAATAGGCGATTATTTATCAAATGATATCTCTACCGGCCCTATTGCTAATGATACAAAAGAATTTCTTAAAGCTGAAAAAGAAGTTGCAGACAAAATCAATTATTTTATAAATAATAATGGCAAATATGCAGTAGATTATTTTCACAAGAAACTTGGTAAAATTATGTGGGATAAATGCGGTATGGCTAGGAATAAGAAACAGCTCAAAGAAGCAGTTAATGAAATAAAAGAATTAAGAGAACTGTTTTGGAAGCAGGTTAAGGTGCCTGGGGATAGTAATGAATTTAATGAAGAACTAGCTAAAGCTGGAAGAGTAGCTGATTTTCTTGAATTAGGAGAATTATTTGCAAAGGATGCTTTAATTAGGGAGGAATCCTGTGGTGGTCATTTTAGGGAAGAGCATCAAACTGCAGAAGGAGAAGCTATGAGAAAAAAAGAATTTCAATATGTATCTGCTTGGGAATACACTGGAAACCCTAACGATGCAATTTTACATAAGGAAGAATTAGCTTATGAAAATATTGAGGTAAAGGAAAGGAGTTATAAATAATAAGGCATGAAACTGAAATTAAAAATTTGGAGACAAAAGAATGCTGAAGAAAAAGGCAAATTGGTTAATTATGACATTGAAAATGTCTCACCTGACATGTCTTTCTTAGAAATGTTAGATGTACTTAATAATCAGCTAATAGAAAATGGAGAAGATCCTGTTGCTTTTGATCATGACTGTCGTGAAGGAATTTGTGGTTCTTGTTCATTGTTTATTAATGGTAGAGCTCACGGTCCTGATAAGCTAATTACTACATGCCAACTTCATATGAGAAAATTTAGGGATGGTGACACAATTTATATTGAACCATTTAGGGCAAAAGCATTTCCAGTGATTAAAGATTTAGTTGTTGATAGAAGTGCATTTGATAGAATACAGCATGCTGGAGGATATATTTCAGTTAATACATCTGGAAATACTCAGGACGCTAACTCAATACCCATTAATAAGAAGGATGCCGATTTAGCATTTGATGCAGCTACATGTATTGGATGTGCGGCTTGTGTGGCTACATGTAAAAATTCTTCAGCTATGCTATTTGTTGGAGCAAAAGTTTCTCAATATTCCTTGCTTCCTCAAGGGCAGACTGAAGCTAGTACTAGGGTTATTAATATGGTTAATCAAATGGATTTGGAAGGATTTGGGAATTGTTCTAATACAGGTGCTTGTGAGGTTGAATGCCCTAAAGGGATATCGTTAGATAATATCGCTAGAATGAATAGGGAATTAATGAAAGCATCTTTTAATAAGTAGTTTTAATTTAAAATAAATTCCTGAATTAAATCCCAACCTGCCCTAACATCAAGTTCTTCTGGGAAATACGTGACTCTTTCGGGAGATCTTCTTCTAAGGAAGTTCCCTGAATCATACTTTCTGTTTTGATTTGAATCAAATATTATCCTAATATAGTATTTGCCAGGATCAATATGTTTGAATTCTATTGGATTTGTATCTTCAAGATAAGTTTCATATATAACTTTTCCAACTCTATTAACTAATTGAATTATTAAAGGAGGTGTAGCATTTTTAAGTATTAATCTTAAATTTCCATAATCGTCATATGTCTTAGTTTTTAACTTATAAAATAAAGTATCATTAGAATTACCATAAAAATCTTCTATAGCTGATGGCAGAAACTTAAAACGATACGATTGATCTTGACCTTTATCGATATTAAATTTGTAGATGTTATTCATAGTATCAAGCTCATATGTAAAGGCAACTTGAAGGGAATCTTTATCTAGTACTTGTATTTTTTCAATATCAATTTTGCTATAGGGAATATTGGCATGCAATTCAAGATTCTCATTAAACTTCAATAGATTACTTTGTAAGGATTTAATTTCTAATGAGTCTAAACTATTTTTCCTTAGATTAATCATAAATGTATCAACCTTTGTTTGAGTTGAAACTAAAAATTTAATTGAATCTAAATCTAGTGATGATTTTAACCAATAACGGAGGGTGTCTGACTCGCGATCTTTTATTATTCTTTTTTGTACTTCTAGGCCTTTAGGCTCTATTAAATCAATTTTGAATTTTTCTATTTCCCCCTCAAAACCAAAAGCAAAGGAATTTTTTGTTTTCTGTTTAGGTCTACTTATTTTAAATGGGATGTCTTCCTTAAAAATTTGAATTTCAGTAATGGAATCTTTGGGTATTTGCATAAAATTATTAGCAAATCCAATCTTATCTGACTCGCTTTGATATGTGTAATCTCTTTCACTTTCCTCTTCCTTTAAAGCGATGAGCAGGTAATTCCCAGTTTTCAAGTTTTCTAGTCTAAATGTTGAGGTGCTATCGACTACTCTAGTAATATATTTTGGTTTTTTTATATATATAATGGAATCGTTGTAGGATGAATCTATCTCGTATAATAATATATTTATTCCTTCTTCAGGCTCTCTTTCTAATGCATCTTTCACATAACCCTTAATTATTAGTGAGTCAATGTATTGGCCGGTAGAAAAAACATATTTGAAGTTTGAAAAGGGATTTCCTTCATTATTATCTTCTATGCTTTCACCAAAATTAAAACTATAGGTTGTATTGGGTCTAAGAGAATCTAGGCCATTAATTTCAAGATTCTTGCTTGCAGATCCTAAGGGAATTATTTCAGGGATAGGATCAATGGGGGGTGAAATAATTAATTCCTTTTGCAGATTCCTTATTTTTATATACTCATCAAAAAGAATATTTACCTGAGAACTATTAAAATTATTTGTAAAATTTTCAGGCTCAGCTGTTATAATTACTGGAGGTGTAGTATCATAATCTCCCCCTGATGGCGTACCTCTGTTTGCACATGCATATACTAGTATAACCACTAAAATCCCAATAATATATTTTAACTCTTTCATGGATTTAATACAAATTAACGTATAATTTTAAAAAAAGCATTCCTTTAGTTAAAAGCGTTTTATATTTTTGTAGCATGAGCTCTATGGATGATAAATTCAAAAAAGTAATTTCCCACGCTAAAGAATACGGTTTTATTTTTCCTAGTAGTGAAATCTATGATGGAATAAGCGCCATATATGACTATGGACAGAATGGAGTTGAATTAAAAAACAATATTAAGAATTATTGGTGGGCATCTTTAGTTCAAATGAACCATAATATAGTGGGATTGGATAGTGCAATATTCATGCATCCTACTACTTGGAAAGCTTCTGGACATGTTGATGCTTTCAATGACCCATTAATAGACAACAAAGATTCTAAAAAAAGATATAGAGCAGATGTATTAATAGAAGAATATTGTCAAAAGATTCAAGCAAAAATAAACAAGGAAATTATTAAAGCAAGAAAGAGGTTTGGGGATGATTTTGATGAAAATCAATTCATTTCTACTAATGATAGAATTGTTGCCTATAAGGAAAAAATAGATTCAATTACTTCTAAAATGACTAAAGCTCTTGAAGAAGATGATTTGAAATCTTTAAAAAAATTAATTGAAGAGTTAGAAATTGTTGATCCAATATCTGGATCCAAAAATTGGACTGATATTAAACAATTTAATTTAATGTTTAGCACTAAGGTAGGATCAACGCCTGAATCAAGTTCTGATCTATACTTAAGACCTGAAACAGCTCAGGGGATTTTTGTAAATTTTTTAAATGTCCAGAAATCAGCTAGAATGAAAATCCCATTTGGAATAGCTCAAATAGGAAAAGCATTTAGAAATGAAATTGTAGCAAGACAGTTTGTTTTTAGAATGCGAGAATTTGAACAAATGGAAATGCAATTTTTTGTAAAGCCTGGAACACAACAGGAGTGGTATGAAAAATGGAAGGAAAATAGAATGAAATGGCATTTATCTCTAGGATTGGGAAAAGAAAATTATAGATTCCATGACCATATTAAATTAGCTCATTATGCTGATGCGGCATGTGATATAGAATATAACTTCCCATTTGGCTTTAAAGAATTGGAAGGCATTCATTCTAGAACTGATTACGACTTATCTCAACATGAAAAACACTCTGGAAAAAAACTTCAATACTTTGATTCAGAAATTAATAAGAGCTACATACCCTATGTAGTAGAAACATCTATTGGTCTTGATAGAATGTTTTTGGCCGTCTTATCAAATTCTCTTGTTGATGAAGAGTTAGATAATAATTCATCTAGAACAGTACTAAAAATTCCATCTATTTTAGCTCCATACAAGGCTGCTATACTTCCTTTAGTAAAAAAGGATGGTTTATCTGAGATTGCAACTGATCTTTATAATAAGTTAAAAACTGAGTTTAATATTATTTATGACGCAAAGGATGCTGTTGGAAGAAGATATAGAAGACAGGATGCCATAGGCACTCCTTTGTGCATTACAGTTGATCATCAAACTTTAGATGATAAGTCAGTAACTATAAGAAATAGAGATACTATGAAGCAAGAAAGGATTACTATAAAAGAAGTATCGAAAGAAATAACAAAAGAGGTTATTCTAAAAAACTGGTTATAGGTAAATTTGTTAGTTATAGAATTTTATTTATTGCCTCAAATAGTATAAATTGCGAAATCTTAAGTATTTAAGAGCCAATACTCTAGTATTATTTACTAACCAAAACACACAAACTTATGAATTTAAGAATTACAATATTAGCTTTCGCTTTTTTACTATCTCTATTTTCCTTCTCACAGGATAATGATAGAGTAGGGCCTGTAGCGACAGGAACATCTGAACAAATGTATGAAGTCCCTTCACTAGCATCTAGAATGAATGATCTTATACCTTATGTAGATGAAACAAAAGAGATGCAGGATGGTAAGGCAACACCTAATGATATTGTTGCAGGGAAAGGATCTAGTGGAGATGATTTATTAGCAAAGAATCCTGGAGAATTATATCAAAAAATACAGGGAAAAACCCCGAGTATTGTTTTCAATGCAGCATTTACTTCATCCTCTCCTACTGACCCTGCAGGAGCGGTTGGTCCTAATCACTATATCGCTGTTTTTAATACAGGGTTTAGAATTTTTGATAAGGATGGAAATGCATTAACTGGACAATTAGCGCCTTCAAATGTTTTTGGCAGTGTTCAGGGTGGATTTTGTTGTGATTTAACAGTTTCATATGATGCAGCTGCTGATAGATTTGTAATGACAATACTTGGAAATGGATGGACGGTTGCAGTTTCACAAGGACCTGATCCGATGAATGATGGATGGTATGTTTATAATTGGGGCACAGGAAGTGACTATCAAAAACTTTCTATCTGGAGTGATGCATACTATGTTACAGACAATCCTCCTGATTTACATGCCATAGAGAGAGACGCAATGATTGCAGGAGATCAAACAGCCCAATTTGTACATTTTAACCTACCAGGCATGCCTGGTAGTGGTTTTCGAAGCCCTCAAGCTCTTAATATAACGGACGACAACTTTCCTGCTCCAGGCTCAGCTCCAATAGTATTTATGGCGGATGATCAGTGGGGAGGAGTTTCTTCAGATCATCTTAAGCTATGGCTAGCAGATGTTGACTGGAATAATACTGCTAATTCTTCTATTTCTTCATCTCCCCAAGAAATATCAACAACACCTTTTGTATCTATATTTGATAACGGGGCATGGACTAATTTACAGCAACCTGGAGGCGGACTAATAGATGCGCTACAGTCTACAATAATGAATCAGGCACAATTTAGAAAATTCTCTAACCACAATTCGGCTATATTTAATTTTGTTGTTAATATTAGTGGTGATAATACTAATTTAGCTGGTGTGCGTTGGTTTGAGTTACGTCAAGATGGTGATGGCCAACCATGGTCACTTTATCAAGAAGGAACCTATGCAGCTCCTGATGGAAAGCATGCATGGAATGCAAGTATGGCAATGGATCTTCAAGGAAATATTGGGATGGGATATAGTGGAATGGGTGGAACTAATGGTCAGTATGTAAGTACATATTATACGGGAAGATATGTATCAGATGCACTTGGAACTATGAGTATTGGGGAGGAAATAATTCAAGCAGGAACTGGAAATATAGCTGGACAGAGATTTGGAGATTATTCTAAAGTAGCGGTAGATCCTTCAGATGATAAAGCCTTTTGGTTTAACAACGAACTAATTGATGGAACAAGAGCTAATGTTGTTGGAGTTTTTCAAATTGCAGCAAATTATGCTAATGATGTTGGTGTTGTAAATATAAATTCTCCAGTTTCAGGAACATTAACTGCGAGTGAGGATGTTACAGTCACCCTTTTTAACTATGGAGAGAATGATGCGACAAATTTTGATGTTACTTATCAAGTTGATGGAGGCTCTACTATAACAGAAACTTATACTGGAACTATTGGATCTGCACTAACAGACCAATTTACTTTTTCTACTACCACAGATATGTCCACTGTAGGATCAACATATTCTATAACGGCTAGTACAGCAATGTCTGGAGATGAGGATAGTACAAATGATTCATATACAACTGATGTAACGCATCTTAATGCAAATGATATAGGAGTCTCTGCTATTAGCTCTCCGTCTTCGGGGACGAATTTATCTTCTTCAGAACAAGTAACAGTAACTATCACAAATTATGGTGGTGGTACTCAAACAGATTTTGATGTTACATTTGATCTAGATGGAACGGTTATTACGGAAACAATTGCTGGACCATTAGAAGGAGATTCTTCTATTGATTACACTTTTGTTTATCTTGTTGATCTTTCAGCATTTGGATCCTATACTCTTACAGCTTATACGTCATTAGGCTCTGATTATGACAGCTCTAATGATTCAATTACTGTTAACATAACCAATATTAATTGTACTCCTCTTGCAGATACATCTTTTGGTGATGGAATTCATTACTTTGAGCTTGCAGATATTGTTAATGCATCTCAGCCAGGAGGTTCTGGCTATGCAGATTATACAAATCTATCAACAGATTTAGAACAGGGATCAACAAATAATTTAACTATTGCTACGGGATATGGAAATCAATTTGTTAGAGTCTGGATAGACTTTAATGATGACTTTGTATTTTCTTTAGATGAGTTAGTTGTAGACAATTTTGTAATTGCTCCTGGCTCAGCTTCTGGAACATTTTCAGACACTATGGATTTGGTTGTACCAGAAGATGCAGCACTTGGTCAGCATGTCATGAGAGCTAAAACAAACTGGAATGCTGGAGTTCCTGATGATGCATGTGAGGAAACACAATATGGAGAGACTGAAGATTATATGGTTAATATAGTTGAGACACTTGGAATAGATGAATTGAATCAAAATTCAGAATTTTCAATTATAAGTTTAGGAAATAATCAATTTGATGTTAACCTAAATTCACCATATGTTGGAAAAATTGAATTGACCGTATACAATACGCTAGGGCAAAGAATGGTATTCCATAGATTTGAGAATACAGGCACATTTAATTATGCACTAGATATGTCATATGTAGCTAAAGGAATTTATTTAGTTAAGGTTGGAAATAACTCCTTTGGAAAAGTACAGAAAATTATAGTTGAGTAAATTATAATTTATTTGTAATATAGATATCCGTCTGCTTAAAAGTAGACGGATATTTTTTTAAAACACAGCTCTTAATTGAATATTGCCGTTATGAATGGAATTACTATTCTCACTTTTACGACCAAAATAAGAGAGGTTTAGGTCTAAGAATTTCGTTAATTTTTTTTGTGCAGTAAAGGACCAGGTATAATTTGATCCTACTTGTAGCCCCTCCATAAGGACATAACCAATAATAGTATTGGGATTTCCTCTAAATGAATTATTAAAATAATTTATTTCTGAAGTAAAATTTATTTTATCTCTATTTGATAGATAACATGAGAGACCAAGTTTTTGCTGGTTAAGTTTTTCAAGATTACCTATTGTATTTTCATTTGTAGAAAATTGATAATAAAAATTTAGTCTATTAGATTCATTAAATATATATGTTATTTTAGGATTAATATTAAACTCATCTAGGTTGTAATTTTTGCCTTCAAAATTCTCACTAATACTTACTTTGTTTTCAAGAATTGAATTAAGGTCAAACAACCAATTTGTATGTAGTTTATGAATAAAATTTAATTGATGAGATTCTAAATTATTTTCAATGTATCCAAAGGAAAGTGTGTTTTTTGATTTATTTGAGGAATAGCTATAGGTTGTAGAAAAATCTTGTTTCCCCCTATTATAATGTAAACTGTTTTTAAAATTTGAGATTAAGCCTAACAAACCATTTGATGGGATATAGAATGGATTAAAATTAAAATTTTCAATACTTTGATTCGTTTTTTTATCAATCATATACTGAGATTGATTTGAAAAATGTGATAATAATTTTTTAAATTTTGTATTTGAATGTTTCCATTTATTAAAATTTATTACAATAGATTGGCTAAACTTATTTTGATAGGTTTTTAGATATATTTGATTTGGAAGAAATACTCTTATGTATAGTCCCTCATCTTGAAATTGTGCTAATTCAAATTCCTCTAGCTCCTGTATATTATTTTCATTAATATCTATCCATGTATAATTCCCCATTCCAGGCTCAACTTCTATATAGGTATATTCTTGCTGAGGTAGATTCCCTGAGTTTGTTTCATAAAGTAAATTAGATTGTACTATTTGATCAAATAATTTTTGATTATAAATTAATCTTGAGTTAAGAAATTTCTCAACATTATCGTTGCTAGTTCTAGTCATTTCTCTATAGTTTAAAAATATGCTCAGATTGCTTTTTTTATCCTTTAAGAGCTGTGATTTTAAATAATATATATTGGAGGAATTAACCTTTCCTAATGAGTTGTTATTAACTAAACTATCGTTAATTCTTTTCTTGTATCCTATTTCAACGAATTTATCTGAAAGGGATCCAAAACCTGTAGCAATTTCATATAATCTATATCCATGATTTGAATTAGCTAAGGCATTGTCTAATACATTTGTTTTTAAATTTTTTTCAGTATCTACACTAATTTTGCTCCATCCTTTGTTGTAGTTTATTTTTAGCTTATTATTTGTTCTTAAGAATTTTGAGGTATAAATTGACGATTCAGAATTTAAAATACTTGAATTAGAGGTATAGTCAATATTTTTGATTTTTAAATCAATATCTAGAAGGTGTCTTATTCCATTATATTCTTTTTCAAATTTTAGATTTTCATAATTATAATTTATTTCTCCAATTTTATAGTTTGTTAAATTTACACCTCCCTGAATCAATAATTGATTTTTTACTTGGTTAATATAGGAGTAGCTTGTTAAGGAATCTAGATTCCAATCTCTATTAAATTCAGGATTATATATTATTTCTATTGACTTAAAGTCTTTATCGATGTAATCTAAATTAGCTTTTGTATATATTTCCCATAATTTGTTTTTTATGAGTTGATTTGATGTTGAGATTTTAGCTGCTAATCCATCATTATTGTTATCATCAATTTCGGAGAATAAGTTTTTATCTTTTTTGCTTGAGGCAATTTCAAATTTGATATTAGTTTTTTCATTTGGATTATAATCCCCATTAATTATGGCCAGTTGTAACTTTTCCGGAGCTTCAAGTTTTATAATTGGATTATAATCCCCTTGTTTTATTCCATTGATGGGAGGAGTGTATTCATAGATATTGTCAATTGCATTATTGGTTAGTAAGATATAATCACCTAACTGGCTACCTACATTCGTAAATCTAACTGAATACAATTCTTCATTGGGATTGTTTGAATATACATAGACTTCTTGTGTATTAATAATTTCTTTTTTGTAAAGAATCCTATTTTCACTATAAACTTCTTGATATGCTGATGGCGCATTCATTAGGTTATCGTTATCTCCTGCTTGACTTAAAATAGAAATTTGCTCATTAGATAAATTTTGTTGTAGAGATTGATTTTTAAGATCATTCTCATTATAAAAGGAAATATTTAAATTGATTTTATTACTGTTTAATTCTGCTCCTGAAAATGCTATAAATCTTGAATAATTTCTTTCACTTACTTGATAGTTTACATTAATCCTCATGTCTCCAGTAATTGGAATAGTAGTGTTGAATATTATCTCACCTGCATTATAATTAATGGTATAATCTTTATCAAGCCCTCTTTCTAATTTAGCTCCGTTAATATAGACTGTTTCACTTCCTGATACAACTAATACATAGAGCTCACCTTTTGCTCCAACTAATTTATATGGCCCCTGATTTCCATTTTGGCCTTGAAAACTACTTGTCTTAAATTGTCCCTTAACTATGGCTCCTGATCCATAGACATTAATTTGATTATTTAGATTTGCACTGAAATTTAATCCTTGTATTTTTTTTTCAAATTTACCAAAATATGAATTGTTGTTTTTTAAATCAATATCCCCAGCTCTTATGCGCCAATTATCACTTATCAATTCTATAAATATTTGATCAAACTCATCTAATCTCTGAGAATATCCATTGTCTTGAAGTGGTATATTAGCATCTTGAATAGATGCTTTTAAATACACTTTTTCACTCAATTTTCCGGAAATCTGTAAATCTAATTCACTGTTTAAAACAGAGTTTTGATTATTTCCTATATTAAATCCTCTAGAAATACTTCCTGAGCTTTCCAGCCCATCAAATAACAGCTGTTCTTGTTGAATATTAGAGCTAGAAATTTTATATAGCTTATTAATGTTATCATTATTAGAATGAATATTTTTTTTATCTAAATAAAAATATTCTTTGGTTAGAAATTTTGGATATTCATTTTCTATAAGCTCTAATTCTAATGAATCGCTGCTAATGGTATTATAATTAGAATCTCCAAAAAACAGTTCATTACTATGCAAACTGGTCATAGTAAATAGTAGAATAATAAAGCTTAGTAGTTTCATACATTAGATTAAACTAAAAATAACTTAAAATATTTTATTAAAATAATTTCTATGATTATGGAAATTTATTACTTCATTACATATTTTAGTGT
>Ga0066866_10000657_pt1 | contig 13488 bp, 11 predicted proteins | sample ETN01SmetaG_3_FD_66435 | JGI IMG/M metagenome (GOLD analysis project Ga0066866, IMG submission 66435) | Marine microbial and viral communities from oxygen minimum zone, Eastern Pacific Ocean - ETNP2014F12-01SV263 | ecosystem: Environmental > Aquatic > Marine > Oceanic ...
GCAATAGCCCATGCACAATAAAAGACTGTCCATTGTTCAACAAAGTTACCTTTTTCTAGAGGGTCAGTCCAGGTAAGCATTTTGATAATATTTTGAGCGATATGACTTATTGAGGTAACACCCATTTCTAAGATAAATGTAGTAGGTCCAACGATAAAGACGAAGAAAATTAAAAGTAAAGCAAATCTTGCATTAATAACACTTAAAACACGTATACCTCGATTTAATCCTTTGTAAACGCTATAAGCAATGAGTATCGTGATGATAAACATAACAAAGAGTTGCATTTGTTTAGTATCCTGAAGGCCTGATAGCTTTGTAATGCAAGAAGTCGTTAATTCTACTGCAAAGGCAAGTCCAGTGGCTGAGGTTCCTATTAATCCGGTTATAAAGAATAAGTCAATAATTTTACCGGGCCATTTCTCAGAATAACCTCCTAATATTCCGCTACAAGCAGCGCTTAAGCGAAGTATTGGTATTTGTTTATGATGATAAGAGATGCAGAAGGCAGCAGCTGGAAGAGTATAAAGAGTCCAAGTAAGAGGGCCCCAGTGAAAAGATCCATAACTGGTTGCCCATATAATTGCCTCATCGCTTTTAGGGGTTATTGAGTATGGCGGGTTCTGATAATAGGACACCCATTCTGTTGCTCCCCAGTATAAGATTGCTCCGCCTATCCCTGTGCAAAATAACATCGAAGCCCAACTGAATGTTGAATAATCTTTTTTTGTATTAGGGGGGCCTAGGATAATTTTTCCATGCTTTCCGAAAGCAAGTATCCCAAGGAAGATCAATGCAATATTCATGATAATGATATATAGGATACCGAACTCATTAGTAATAAAATCAAATGTTTTTTGTATAACAGCTTCACTCCACTCCTGATTCAATACTATTGTAATGACAATGGTTAATAGGAGAGCACTGCCAAAAAAAACAATAAATCGATCTATTTCAGTTGAATCATTTTTCTTTCGTGCAATCTTTTTTAAGTTTTTGAACATATTTTATAGTTGATTATGAATGAATGAATATCTTTAAATTGGTGGAGGCGGCGGGAATCGAACCCGCGTCCGTAAGCCCTCCGCACTGAGGTCTACATGCTTATTCTGTTAAAAATCTTATATCAAGCTACCTAACAGAAATGGAAAACTTGATACCAGCCTAGTAAAGTTTTGATAGATTAAATCCCAAGCATATCGAATCTACGGTCCTGTAAAGTGACTCCTGTGATCCGGACGTACAGGCACTAACCGGGCAGAAGGCGCTGAGCTGGTTATTAAGCAGCTAGTGCGTAGTTGTCTTCGTTGGCAACTATAGTTTTTACAGATGGATTAACGAGGTATTCTGTTCCTCGGCATGCACTCAGAGTTTCGCGACCCACGTCGAAGCCATGTCACCCCCTGAAATAAAATTTATTCAATAAAAATAATATTTTAGCTGTGTTTAGCTGGAAAATAAAAAGTGTATAAGCTATATAAAAATTTATATGTATTGTGTAGCAGCTGATGATGCTAATTTCTTTCGAGCCCTTGATATAATTAAATACATTAATAATAATTATTAAAATATTGATATTTATAAGTTAATATTCTTAATCATCCTAGATTTTTGTCTTGACCAGTCTTTTTCTTTTAGTGTTTGACGTTTATCATGTTTTTGTTTGCCTTTACCAAGACCTATCTCTAACTTCACTTTTCCGCGCTTCCAGTAAAGCTTCATTGGAATTAACGAGAAACCTTTGCGATCAACAGATCCAATTAATCGATCTAGTTCGTATCTGTTTAATAGTAATTTTCTTGATCTTGTTGGGTCTGTTTTAATGTGAGATGCAACTGTATTAAGCGGTGCAATATTTACGCCAACCAACCATGCTTCGGCATTTTTTATATTTACATATCCTTCTTTAAGTTGTGAGCGACCTTCACGCAAGCTTTTGACTTCCCAGCCCTCTAATTGTATTCCAGCTTCGAAAGTTTCTTGGATTAAATAGTCATGTCGTGCTCTTTTATTTTGAGCTATTTGGGAATTGGTTTTTTTGGGTTTTGATTTTTTGTTCATATCAATAGGCTTAGTATATGCTGATAATAAAAAAAATGTGGCTAATTGGAGTTGTAAGCATGATTTATTTCGTACAGAATCCATGATTACTTAGAAAATTATAAGGAACACCAATGCAAAATAACGATAGCGTTCATGTTGAAGTACGGCAATCATTACATGGTAATTGGTCATCTCGACTGGCTTTCATCATGGCTGTCACTGGCTCTGCTGTAGGATTGGGGAATATTTGGAAATTTCCATATATGGCAGGTCAAAATGGAGGTGGAGCATTTGTTTTGGTTTATTTGTTATTTGTTTTTTTGATTGGGATGCCAGTCATGATGTCTGAGATATTAATCGGAAGAAGAGGTAGGCGTAATCCCGTGGCTACGATGAAGCTCCTGGGTGAAGAAGAAGGTAATTCACAACAATGGAAATGGATTGGAGTGATGGGCGTTACTGCTGGGATATTGATATTATCTTACTATAGTGTAATTGCTGGATGGACTTTAACTTACATTCCTAAAGCATTTTTGGGTCAATTTGTCGGAACCAATGCAGTCTCAATAGCTAACCTTTTTGACGAGTTTGTTAGTAATCCGGTGGCTGTAATACTGGCGCATACCATTTTTATGGGTATCAATTATTTTATTATAGCGTCAGGTGTAAAAGGGCTTGAGAGAGCCGTAAAATTTTTAATGCCTGCGTTATTAATGCTGCTGTTTGTCTTGCTTTTTTATTCATTAACTTCTGGATCATTCATGCAAGGCGTTTTATTCATGTTTACCCCAGATTTTGATGCATTAAACTGGGATGGTGTGTTAACAGCTATGGGATTAGCTTGTTTTACATTGAGTATTGGTATGGGCGCCATAATGGCTTATGGGGCATATCTTCCCCAGGAAACCTCAATAACTAATGCCACTGTATCTGTGGTTATTGCGGATACCGGAATAGCGATGTTGGCAGGGTTAGTGATTTTTCCATTAGTTTTTGCTAATGGCTTGAATCCTGGGGAAGGACCTGATTTGGTCTTTAAAACTTTACCCCTTGTTTTTGGACAAATGCAAGCTGGAACATTCTTATCTACTATTTTCTTTGTTTTATTGTCTTTTGCTGCATTGACTTCTGCACTAGGTCTAATGGAACCGGCTGTTGCTTGGATGGTGGAGAGTACAAAATTTAATAGAAAGCAGTCGGCTGCAATAATTGCTTCTATGATTTGGTTTTTTGGTTTAGGAACAGCTTTGTCATTTAACACGCTATCAGATTTCATTTTCCTCAAGGGAACAATATACGAGAATGTAGATTTCTTGACCAGTAATGTAATGCTTCCTTTGGGCGCAGTATTTACTACCATATTTGCCGCGTGGATCATGAGTAAGAATTCAACATCTGAAGAGCTTGATGGGCATGGTTTGGTATATAAGATTTGGCGTTTCTTGGCGAAATTCTTTGCGCCAATTGCGATTCTAATAATCTTCTTACAGGCAATAGGTTGGATTTAAGTTTTGTCTGTTTATTTTTTTGAGTTGATGTATGCGTCAAATTAAAAGAAGCGCATACGTTCAATATTCACCAAAAGAAATGTTCTTATTGGTCGATGATATAGATGCTTATCCCGATTTTTTGCCGTGGTGCAGACGTACAGAAATACATCACAGGAGCAACCAAAGTGTTGTTGCCACAATTGCGTTAAGTAAAAATGGCATTCAATCTCAGTTCACAACATCCAACAAACTAACTCAATACGACACTATACAATTATCTTTGAGTGAAGGACCATTTAGTCATTTTGAAGGAGGTTGGTCATTTGTGAATCTTGAAAATGAAGGAAGTAAAATAGAATTTAAACTTAAATTTGAATTTAAAAATAGCTTATTAGATTTGTCGTTAGGTCCTTTCTTCGAGAATATTTGCGATAAGCTCGTCGATGCTTTTGTTTTGAGGGCCAAAGAAATATACAACTAGCATTTTAAGGGTTAAGTTATAAATTAGGGTTGAGTTTTTGGTTTTTATTTATATCGTTGACCGTATTGTTTTCAAAGAATATGGAAACCCAGGTTTTAAGAATCGCTTTTTCGCGTCCAATTTTTAAGTAATAAATGTAGTCCCATCTATCTTCATGGAATGGGTCTTCAATCATTGGTGTTCCTAGGAGAAAACGGACTTGATTTCTTGTCATTCCAATTTCAACTTGATCTAGATCCTCTTTATCGACAAAATTTCCTTGCGCCAGATTTGCTTGATATACACAAGCTTGAGTCGATAATATCAATAATAGGATGCTTAAGTGCTTTATGGGTCTCATAAAAGAAAGATTAACTTATTCGAACTTATTAAACTAGTATGTGGGCTTATTTTAGGGGATAAATTTGGATGGCGTATTGTTTTAGTTCATAATAACTTAATAATTAAAAAGATTTGAACTAGAGATAAAAAGACATTAAGGTTTACTTGTTATGGAACAACGCAATGAATTAAAAAAAGCAGGCCTAAAAGTTACATTGCCTCGACTTAAAATTCTTGAAATCTTGGAGAAGAATCCTGAGAGGCATATGAGTGCCGAAGATATCTACAAGGAAACATTAAAAACAGATGAAGATATTGGTTTAGCAACTGTCTATAGAGTATTAACTCAATTTGAATCAGCTGGGTTGGTGATTAGGCATAATTTTGAAGGCGGTCATTCTGTCTTTGAGGTAAACGATTGCCCTCACCATCATATGATCTGCGTTGAGACTGGCAAGGTTACTGAGTTCAATAACGAAGAGATTGATGCCATACACGAAAAAGTAGCTGGCGAATATGGTTACGACTTGATAGATAGAAATATTGTTCTTTACGTGAAGCCAAAGGAATAAATCTCATTTAACTGATTTTAGATCAGCATTCTTTTTTAAATAATCTTTTTTTGCCAGCATTTCAGAAGCATGTTCTCTTGTCTTTTCTGTCATTTCGATGCCGCCGAGCATGCGTGCAATCTCTTCAATTCGCGAATCTTCCTTTAGTTTTGTTACATGAATTTTTGTGGAATTTCCGTCTGTCATTTTATTAATTCGCATATGTGAAGAGGCTTGGCTGGCTACTTGTGGAAGATGAGTGACACAGAGTACTTGTCTTGTTCTTCCGAGTTCTTTTAATCTTATACCAATCATTTCTGCAACGGCTCCACCAACACCGCTGTCAACTTCATCAAAGATCATCGTTGGGATACTACTGCCATCACTTGCAATGACTTGGATCGCTAAACTCATTCGAGATAATTCACCACCTGAAGCAATTTTCGCAATCGATTGAGGTTCTTGTCCTGGGTTAGCACTGATTAAAAAATCAATAGTGTCTATACCATGCTGAGTCATTTTATTTGATGCAGTCAATTCAATTTTAAATATACCATCTGGCATACCTAACCCAGACATTGCTTGAGTGACTAATTTTGAGAATCTTTTTGCAGCAACTTTTCTTTTCTCACTTAAGCTGTTTGCATATTCCTCGTATTGTACTTTTAATTTTTTTGTGTCAGCTTCAAGCTGCTTAAATTTGCTTTCACTGTTTTGCAAATCCTCAAGTTCGTTTGTAATTTTTTCAAATAAAGCACCAAGTTCATTGGGTTCAACTCGATGTTTGCGAGCAATTGTCAAGATCGAGTTTATTCGGTCTTCTAGCCACATGCATCTTTCTGGGTCAAAATCCATTGAAGAGCTGTATTTTGATAAATAATCAGTAGCCTCAGATATCTGAATCTCAGCCTCTTCTAATAGTTTTTTGGCTTCAATAAGCTCATGATCAAAATCTAATAATGAGTCCAAAGTTTTAATTGAATCGAATAATAAATCGGTGGAATTATGAGCTTCATTCTCTTGAAGGTTTCCTATGGTACGATTGATTCCCAAATTTAATTTTTCTATATTTTGAATTTTTTTGTATTCAATAGTCAAAGATTCAAATTCATCGTGTTTTGCATCTAGTGACTCCAATTCACTTGATTGGAATTCCAATAGATCAATACGTGCTTCTTTGTCTTGAATAGAATTTTTGATATTAAATAATTTTGTGGCTAGCACCTTCCAATCATTGAATGCTTTTTTTGTATGATTCTTTAGCATTAAAAGTTCACCAAAATGATCAATCAAATCTCTTTGAATATCTTTTTTTCCAAGCGATTGATGGAAGTGTTGACCATGAATATCTACAAGCAACTCTCCTAAAGATTTTAAAGTTTGTAAATTGACGGTATTGCCATTAATGAATGATCTTGAGCGACCATCTGCGTTAATAACTCTACGTAAAATGCATTCTGTATCATCATCTAAGGATTGCTGCACTAGCCAATCTTGTGCCAGTTTATGTTTTGAAATATCAAAATCGGCAGTGTACTCTGCTCTTTTATTGCTGTCTCGCATCAGGCCAGAGCCACCTCTTTCACCCATTACCAGGCTTAATGCATCGACTAGGATAGATTTTCCTGCTCCTGTTTCACCTGTAAGGACAGTCATGCCATCATTAAAAGAGATATCTACTTCATCGATGATGGCAAAATTTCGAACTTGAAGTGAGCGTAACATTATTGCTTTTCCTGAGGCTTATTTTTTAAACGATTATCTTGCCCCCAATGCAATTTCGAGCGCAATGTTTCGTAATAATCGTAACCATGCGGATGGATTAGAATTGTCTTTTTATTTGATTTTGCAATCATGAGTTTATCTGATTCTGTAAAATCACAAATACTTCTTCCATCAATAGTTATTTCTGCTTTATTTTTATTATTTTGTTGTAATTTAATTTCAATACTTTTGGTGTCAGGCATAACTATTGGACGATCGCTTAAGGTGTGCGGGCATATTGGCACCAGTACGTAACAATCTATTGCAGGATCAATGATTGCTCCCCCGCAGCTTAAAGAGTAGGCTGTTGAACCTGTCGGCGTGGCAATTATAATTCCATCACCAGAGTGATTGTTTACATATTGTTTGTTAACCGATGTTGTAAAATTTAACATTCTTCCAGTTTCACTTCGTTGGAGAACAATATCATTTAGTGCGCGATCCTCGTAAATGTTGCCATCAGATTTTTCTATTCTGATTTTGAGCATCATTCTTGTTTCTTTTGTGAATTTTCCATCAAGTATTTGAGATATATCAGATTGCATCTCATTTGGTTTAACATCAGCCAAAAAACCAAGTTGCCCTCTATTGATGCCTAGCAATGGAGTGTCATGATTCTGAGCAAGATTAGCGGCATGCAAGATAGTGCCATCTCCACCTACAGTAATAATCAAATCAACCGCTTCAGCAATTTCTTTTTCCTTTAATTTATTTTTTGCTGACAAAGGATTATTTTTAGTAAGGATAACGTTTCGGTCCATTTTAATGAGATAGTCATTTAAAAGTGCAATTGACTCAATCGTTAGATCATCGTCACTTCGATTCATTATTCCTATAGTTTTGAATATCATAATCTAATACTATTATTTACAAGAATTGTTACTGGTTAATTTAGCAGACTGTGACTTCAAATAAAATGCGAAAAGCACTATTAAAAAAACTTGACCACTTGCTTTACCGTTGATAGCTTATTTTTTAAGATAATATTATGAATTATTTTCAACATGTAATTGATTAAGGTAATTTGATTTTGAAAGAAATGAAGTTAAAACCCAATGATCGGGCTCAGTACTTATTAAAAGTACTTATCCAGAAATATATAAACGAAGGTGCTCCGGTAGGCTCAAGAACATTGCTGCAAGACTCTGGTCTGGACTTAAGTCCCGCAACCATTCGTCACGTTATGTCTGATCTTGAGGACTTGGGTTTAATTAAAGCGCCGCATACTTCATCAGGCCGCATACCTACTTTACGCGGATACAGGATGTTTGTGGATACTTTGGTTCGCTACCAGGAACCTGATACGGGGCATATCAATGAAATTCAGTCTGAACTGAAACCTGGTAAATATGATACTGGACAGTTAATTGATCATGTTTCGAGCACACTATCTAGAATTACTAGTTTGGCAGGGGTTGTTACAGTTCCAAAAGGAAGAAATACGACGCTCAGACAAATCGAATTTCTCCCTCTCTCAGATAATCGTATTTTAACTATCTTGGTTCTCAATAACAGAGAAGTGCAAAATCGAATACTGCATACAAAAGAAAAGCATTCAGCTTCTGAGTTGCAGAAAGTTGCAAATTTTATTAATGAGAATTACTGCAATCGCACTTTAAATTCAATAAAAAATAACTTACTTGATGATATGGAAACAACACGTGAATCTATGAATAAGACCATGCAGGATATTATCTCTACTGCACATCAAGCGATGGAGGGCGTAGAGGCGCTTGATGATGAATACGTATTAGCAGGTGAAAGGAACTTAATGGATTTTGCTGAATTGTCTGATGTTGAAACTTTAAAGCAATTATTTGATGCTTTTTCAAGAAAAAGAATGATGATCGATTTATTAGATAGGAGTATTAGTGCGAGCGGTGTTCAAATATTCATCGGCGCTGAATCAGGCTACAGCATGTTAGATGATTGCAGTGTGGTGACAGCTCCATATAAATTAAGTGATAGTCAAGTGGGTGTTTTAGGTGTAATTGGACCAAAAAGAATGGCGTATGACAGAGTGGTTCCGATTGTAGATCTAACGGCTAAATTGCTGGGTTCAGCAATAGAGAGTTAACAATCTAAAAAGAATTAAGTTTGTACCTTGATATTTATTTTCTTACCCCCAAATAAACCGCAATACTAATAATAACTAATGCATGAAAGTGACTGTTACGGTTTTCTAATTTAGGAGATTAAGCTTAATGAAAGGTAAATCAAAAAAGAAATCTGATCTCAAAAGCAACAAAGATAAAGACGTTACTGAGGCACAAGATAAAAGTGACTCAGATCAAAAGAATGAAGATATCAAGCTAACTGCTGAAGAGCAGCTGGAATTATCCGTTAAAAAATCGGAAGAAAATTGGGACAGATATTTAAGGGCTGCTGCCGAATTGGATAATGTAAGAAAGCGTGCTTCAAGAGATATTGAGAATGCAAGAAAATTTGCCCTTGAGAATTTTTCCCGAGAACTTTTAAACGTTGTTGACACTCTAGAAATGGCTATAGATTCAAAGGAGTCAGATTTAGATGCTTTGTTGTCCGGAAATAAAGCTACCTTGCAACTAATGCAAAACATTATGGAGCAATTTGATATATCAGTAATCGATCCGCATGGCGAGCCATTTAATGCTGAGTTTCATGAAGCAATGTCAATGCAGCCATCAGATAAAGTAGAGCCAGGATCTGTAATGACAGTATTCCAAAAAGGTTATTTGCTGAATGACCGTTTGTTGAGGCCGGCACGTGTTGTTGTGGCGTCAGATCTTAAAGAAGACGGTTAGATATAGATTTCAATTAATTTATTAAAAAGTCGTTTAAATGCTTGAAAGCTAGATTTTTGACCCCATTTATCAGCCAATCATAAAAAGAATTACTGAATAATAAAATTTGGAGTATACAGAAATGGGCAAAATTATCGGAATCGATCTCGGAACAACAAATTCTTGTGTTGCGGTAATGGAAGGTGATGCACCAAAAGTTATTGAAAATAGTGAAGGTGATAGAACTACGCCATCGATAGTTGCTTTTGTTAAAGATGATGAAGTGATGGTTGGTCAATCCGCAAAGCGACAATCAGTAACGAATCCTGAAAATACGTTGTTTGCCGTGAAACGCTTAATAGGAAGACGTTTCGATGATGATGTAGTGAAACGAGATATTGATATGGTTTCATACAATATAGTCAAGGCAGAAAATGGCGATGCTTGGGTTGAAGGTTTAGGTAAACCAATGGCACCTCCAGAAATTTCAGCAAGAGTGCTTATGAAAATGAAAAAAACCGCTGAAGATTATCTTGGAGAAGAGGTTACTGAGGCTGTAGTTACAGTACCAGCTTATTTTAATGATTCTCAAAGACAAGCCACAAAAGATGCTGGAAAAATTGCTGGGCTTGATGTCAAAAGGATAATTAATGAACCTACTGCTGCAGCACTTGCGTATGGAATGGATAAGAAACGTGGCGATAAGAAGATAGTAGTTTACGATCTAGGTGGTGGGACATTTGACGTCTCGATTATTGAAATTGCTGAAGTAGATGGAGAGCATCAGTTTGAGGTGTTAGCTACCAATGGAGATACATTTCTTGGTGGCGAAGACTTTGATTTGAAAATTATCACTTACCTAGCTAAAGAATTTGAGCGTGATAGCGGGGTTGATATTACTGGCGATCCTCTGGCTATGCAACGCCTAAGAGAAGCTGGAGAGAAAGCTAAAATTGAACTTTCTAGTAGCCAGCAAACAGAAGTCAATCTTCCGTATATTACGGCAGATGCAAATGGACCAAAACATTTAAACATTAAATTAACAAGAGCAAAACTTGAATCTCTTGTTGAAGATTTAGTGAAAAAAACAATTGGACCCTGTAAGACAGCTCTTAAAGATGCTGACCTTAAAGTCAACGAGATTCATGATGTGATTTTAGTTGGCGGGCAAACTCGTATGCCTAAAGTTCAAGAAGAAGTACAAAACTTTTTTGGGAAAGAGCCAAAAAAGGATGTCAATCCTGACGAAGCTGTTGCCTTGGGCGCAGCCATCCAAGGTGGTGTTTTGGCTGGAGATGTTACAGATGTGTTGTTATTGGATGTAACGCCATTATCATTAGGTATTGAAACGCTTGGTGGCGTTATGACGAAATTGATCGAAAAAAATACAACTATTCCAGCAAATGCTGAACAGATCTTCTCTACTGCAGATGATAATCAAACAGCAGTGACCATTCATGTTTTACAAGGGGAAAGAGAACGAGGTCAAGATAACAAATCATTAGGACGTTTCGATTTAACAGATATCCCACCAGCACCCAGAGGCATGCCTCAGATAGAAGTTACTTTTGATATCGACGCCAATGGTATTTTAAATGTTTCTGCAAAAGATAAAGCGACAGGAAAAAGTCAAAATATTGTTATAAAAGCCTCCAGTGGTCTGGATGAAGACGAGATTGAGAGGATGGTTTCTGATGCTGCCAGTCATGCTGAGGAAGATAAGAAATTTCGTGAATTAATCGATGTTCGTAATCAGGCTGATAGCCTTATTCATGGCTCCGAGAAAACATTAAGTGAATTGGGTGAAAAAGTATCCAGCGATGAAAGAATGAAGATCGAAAATGCTATTTCTGATCTTAAGGCCGTTCTAGATAGTGAGGATAAAGAATCAATAGAAGCAAAAACAAAGATTCTGGCCGAAGCTTCCGCCGAGACAGCTCAAAAACTATATGCTGAACAGGCAGCCTCTAATGCGGACGAAGATGGGAATGCCTCGAATTCAAATGGTGATGATGTTGTTGACGCTGAATTTGAAGAGGTTGAAGAAGAAAAAGAAAAGGAATCCGACAAATAAAATAATTTTTCTTAAGCACCATTTTCAATAAAATCCAGACCAGATTTTAGGGTCTAATGCAGTTATTCTTAAATTACAGTAATTAATGATATGGCAAAACGTGATTATTATGATGTCTTAAATGTCTCGAAGAATGCATCAAAAGAAGATATAAAAAAATCATATCGACGTTTGGCTATGAAGTTTCATCCAGATCGGAATAAGAATGATGCAAGCGCAGAAAAGAAGTTCAAAGAAGCCAAAGAAGCCTATGAAGTTCTGAGTGATAACTCAAAAAAAGAAACATACGATCGGTTTGGGCATGAGGGGCTTAATCGCGCTGGAGGGTCAGCAGGTACAGAAGGTTTTGGAGATATATTTGGAGATGTTTTCGGGGACATTTTTGGCGGAGGAAGAAGTGGGGGAAGAAGCCAAGTATTTCGAGGGGCAGATCTTGGTTATGAATTACAGTTAGAGTTAGAGAAAGCAATCTCAGGAGATTCGGTCACTATAAATGTGCCAACCCAAGTATCTTGTGAGAGCTGCTCAGGAAGCGGCGCAAAAAAAGGATCTAGTCCTTCTAATTGCTCAACTTGTGAAGGTGCGGGCCAGGTTAGGATGCAACAAGGATTCTTTTCAATACAACAAACATGTCCAAAATGCCAAGGAAGTGGAACCGTTATAGTTGATCCATGTTTGGATTGCCACGGGCGTGGCAGAAAAGCTAAAACAAAAAAACTTTCTGTTAAAGTCCCTCCTGGAGTAGATACTGGTGATCGAATTCGTTTAACCGGAGAAGGTGAGGCTGGCAAGAATGGAGGACCGTCCGGTGACCTTTATGTTGAAGTAAGAATTAATAAACATAAAATTTTTGAAAGAGAGGGTCCAAATATATCTTGCGATGTGCCAATTTCAGTTCTAGTGGCATCTTTGGGTGGTGAGATAAAGTTACCAACTCTTAAAGGAAGTGTTTCAGTCAAAATACCACCTGGCACACAATCAGGGAAGGTTTTTAGATTGAAAGGTAAAGGAGTTTTAACGGCACGCAATTCAAGAGTGGGTGATCTTTACGCAACAATCTCTGTTGAAACACCAGTTAATCTTTCGAAGCACCAACAAGAACAATTAAAAGAATTATTCAGTTCAATTCACAAAGGTGGAAAGAAGCATAGTCCGAGGCATAGCGGATGGGTTTCATCTGTAAAGAATTTTTTTGATCGTATTGCCTCTTAGTTTGAACAACAAAATAACTGAAAATTAGAATTTTTTTGCCAATTTTCTGGCATGGTGAACTCACCTTGAGTAAACTTGGTCTTAGAGCTTAACGGAAAAAGTTTTGAACAATCCTTTTATTTAAGAAATAAGGTAATTTGATGATTATTAATTTAATCAACAGGAGGAATTGGTGAGCGCGCCATCAATATTGGCGCTTGAAGATGGGACAATTTTCCATGGATATTCCATTGGGATTGACGGCATTACAACTGGTGAAGTTGTATTCAACACTTCCATGACTGGTTATCAAGAAATTCTTAGTGACCCTTCTTATCGTAAACAAATAGTGACATTGACTTATCCTCATATTGGTAATACTGGTACAAATCAAGAGGATATGGAGTCTAATAAAATCCAAGCATCTGGCTTGATAATTCGAAATGCCCCTTTAATTGAGAGTAATTGGCGGTCTGAGAAAAGCCTTAATGCATTCCTTTGTGCCAATAACTTGGTAGCGATATCTGACATTGATACTCGCAAATTAACCCGTCTGCTTAGAACAACTGGTGCTCAAGCGGGTTGTATCATGACTGGTGACATTAATGAAAAGCGAGCTCTAGAGCAAGCAAAAAAGTTCCCCGGAATAGTGGGTATGGATTTAGCTAAAGAGGTAAGTGTGAAAGATACTTACCAATGGTATCAAGGCTCTGAATTTGAAAATCGCTTAACCTCAAAACAAAATAAAAAAGAATCCTATCATGTGGTCGCCTATGACTATGGTGTTAAGCGGAATATTTTAAGATTACTG
>Ga0066866_10000667_pt1 | contig 13412 bp, 13 predicted proteins | sample ETN01SmetaG_3_FD_66435 | JGI IMG/M metagenome (GOLD analysis project Ga0066866, IMG submission 66435) | Marine microbial and viral communities from oxygen minimum zone, Eastern Pacific Ocean - ETNP2014F12-01SV263 | ecosystem: Environmental > Aquatic > Marine > Oceanic ...
GGGTTCATAAATCAAGTTAATGATGAAATTGATTTTTTTTGTAATTCTGTACCTTCATCCATTTCAATATTATTTGGCGCGCCAAATAAAACTGATGGCTTACTTTTTAATAGTGCATATCTAATTCAAAATAATCGAATCCTTCATGTTTACAATAAACAAGAATTACCAAATTACGGTGTTTTTGACGAAAAACGTTATTTTTCAGCTGGTAATGATTCTTTTGTATTTGAATGTCAAAATACCAAGATAGGTGTTTTAATATGCGAAGATCAATGGATTGAAGCTCCAATTACTAGGTTATGTCAATCAAATATTGATATTGTAGTATCTCTTAATGCGTCACCATTTCAACTTAATAAGCAAAATGAGCGTATAGATATTTGTAAGAATTTTGCTGTAAAGTTTGATATTACATTCATTTACGTCAATATGGTTGGAGGTCAGGATGAAGTTGTATTTGATGGAAATTCCTTTGTTGTTAATAAAAAAGGGGATGTGTCACTCCAATTACCTGCTTTTAAAGAGTGCACCACTTCTCATATCGATACTACTATCCATCAATCTAAAGCAAGTGATGAATCATCAATTTATTCAGCTATTGTTTTAGCTACAAAGGACTATATTCAAAAAAATTCTTTTAGCGGAGCTTTAATTGGCCTATCTGGAGGTATTGACTCTGCCTTAACCTTAGCTGTTGCTGTTGATGCTATTGGTCCTGAAAATGTGCATGCAGTTATGATGCCATATCAATTTACTTCCGATATGAGTTTAACTGACTCTCAGCTTCAAGCTAAGACTCAAGGTGTTGAGTTTTCTAGTATTGATATCCACTCTATGGTTAATGCATTTAACTTGTCACTTAGCGATCAATTTAAGAATACTTCTGTTGATACTACTGAAGAAAACATTCAGTCTCGTGTTCGAGGCACCCTTTTAATGGCTTTGTCTAATAAATATCATAAACTTGTTCTTGCAACAGGCAATAAATCTGAAATGGCCGTAGGTTATGCTACTTTGTATGGTGATATGTGTGGCGGTTTTGCGCCGCTCAAAGATATATCAAAAACCATGGTATATAAACTTTCAAAATATAGAAACTCAATATCAGAGGTTATTCCTGAAAGAGTTATTAGTAGACCTCCTTCTGCAGAGCTTGCACCAAATCAAGTTGACCAGGATTCACTTCCATCCTATGATATTCTCGATGATATTTTGATAAGGTTTGTCGAATTTAAGCAGTCTGCTCATGAAATCATAGAACACGGTCATAGCATAGAAAACGTTAATAAAATTACTTCTTTAATTTTAAGGAATGAGTACAAGCGCAGACAATCTGCGCCAGGTCCAAAGATTAGTAGTAATGCTTTTGGAAAAGAAAGGCGATACCCGATGACCTCAAAGTTTAAACCCTAGTGCATTAACTCTCAAAAACTTTAATTAATCCTTGGGCTTTATGGCGAGTCTCTGCGAGCTCCCTATTCGGATCGGAGTCAAAAACAATACCAGCTCCAGCCCTAAAAGATAGAGTGTTGTCTTTATGAATAAAGCTTCTAATTAGAATATTGAAGTCCATTTTACCATTTTGGCTTACATACCCTACTGAGCCTGTATAAGCCTCTCTAGGCATCTGTTCTAGCTCATTAATAATCTCCATGCATCTAACTTTAGGACAGCCTGTAATTGTGCCACCTGGGAATAGTGCTTTTACAATTCCCTTAACTCCAATATTTTTTCGAAGAATACCTTTTATATTTGAGACAATATGATGAACATATGGGTATGTTTCTAATGTCATTATTTCATTGACATACACGCTTCCATATTCGCACACCCTACCCATATCATTTCTTTCAAGGTCTAAAAGCATTACGTGCTCTGCTATTTCTTTTGGATGACTAATAAGATTTTCTTTTTGAGTAGCATCTAAGCGCCCTTTTCCTCTTGGATGTGTTCCTGCAATGGGTCTAGTCTCTAATATGCCATCATTAACGCTAAACAATCTTTCTGGTGAGGACGAGATGATACTGAACCCTTCGTATTGAATTAAAGCTGAAAATGGCGCTGGATTAACCTTTTTGAGTTTATTGTAGATTGCCGCTGATTCTTGGTTTGAGCTTAAAGAGTAAGACCATTTTCTCGACAAGTTGACCTGAAAGACATCACCCGCAACAATATAATCCAGGCTACTTTTGACGCCACCAGTGAATTTTTCTTCATTTTCCTCTGAAATTCTACCAAGTATTGCTTCATCTGGAATATTTTCAAGGGCTTTGACATCTGATAATATTTGATTGATGCGAGTTTGATTATCATCTGCATCAACGATAAATGTTTTTTTGAGATGATTGTCAGTTATAACTGCAGTTGGAATTTTTACTGCATAGGCAATCGGAAGATTAGACTTGTTGAGTTTAGAGACTAAAGTGGGTTCAATTTGTCCAATAAGTTCATAAGACAAATAAACAAACCATCCACCAGTAAATGGAAGATTTAGATCTTGACTAATATTTGCACACTGACTTTCAAGTTCATTCAAAAAATCAAAATCTGAAAAATCTCTCAATATAATGTCTTCTTGAGGAAAGGCAAATAGTATTGAATACCTGTTATTTTCATTGTGGTTAACGCTTTCTAGTAAAAATGGATATCTTTTTTTGTTTAGATAACAAAAAGATGCCAAGTCAACTTTTTGAATTTCTAGAATTGCCACTTGTTTAAAGGTTTTGAAGGAGTATAGAGGCTTTATTGAAAAGAATATGTTCTGGGTAATCTTCTAACATTTGAGTCAACAGACTCTTAGCTTTATTGATTTCATTAAGCTCTATATGCACCTTAGATAATTCATATAAAGAATCTGCATGTTTTGGATGGTCAACGCCCAAAACTAGAAAATCTAAATACGCATTTTTGGACTCTAGATAAGATTTACTGAAAAAATAAGAGCGACCAAGCCATAGTTGGGTATCTATTAAACTTTCATCACTCGGAGAAGCGTTAAGGTGACTTAAAAAGAGTTCGATGGCTTTATCATAGTTACCAAGAACAAAGTTATTCTTGCCATCTCTAAAAAGCTTAGAAGACTGTGTGCTAGATTCTATTGATTTTTCTGATTGTTTTGTGTTTGTCCGACTTAATTCAATCATCTGAAGAAGTTCATCAATTTTTTCAGAATTAAGTCTTTGGTTTTCTCTTAAGATTTCAACTTCATTCTTTAAAGCTAGAATTTCATTACTCAAAGACTTTACATCCTTATTCATTTTAAGGATTGCAAGGTCTGCATTTAAGCCTTCACTAGATAAGGTTCCAAACGACATTAATATTAATGAGGTGCAAAGTGTAAATCTAATAAAGGTGTTTTTCATCAGACGATACAATATCTAATTAAACTGACTTTGACACAAATTGTATTTAGTAGTAAGAGAATTCTACTCTTCGGTTTTTCTCCCAGGCTTCCTCATTACTGCCAGTTAGGATTGGCGCCTCCTCTCCATAACTCACAACTATGATTCTGTCATCTAGGTTATAAAGACCAAGAACTTCTTTTACACTTAGAGCCCGATTTTCACCTAGTGCAAGATTGTATTCACGAGTTCCTCTTTCGTCTGCGTGCCCCTCTAATCGAAGGTTAACTGACGGATTTTCTTGCATAAAGTTTGCGTGTTGAATAATTATTCTTGTCGCCACTTCATCAATTTCAGTATCGTCATATGCAAAATATAGCGTAAATGAGTCTGCATTATTACCAAACTCGCTGATTGCAGCTTCAGTTACGGCGGCACTTTCAACTAATGCTTCAATTAGATCATCTCGGTTCGCAAGGTTACCATCAGCATCTAATTCAATTTGATCACTAAGACCCTTGGCTACAGCCACTTCAATAAGTTCATCATCTGACATTGACTCTAACTCTTCAGACTTACTTTCAAGAAGAGCAGCACTTTCAACTATTGCGTTAATAAGTTGGTCTCTGTTTAGAAGATTTCCATCTTCATCAAGAAGAATTAGGTCTTCCAAACCCTTTTCTTTTGCAATAGCGATTAGCTCGTCATTAGACAATTCTTCAAGCTCGTCAATTGTAAATCCACCAGTTTCATCCATCGCAACAAGAGTTTCCTCTCCACTTAACATGGCAACTTCAGTTGCATCATCTGATGGATTAATAAGATCTAAGAATTTATCACCTAGTTCAGATATGCTATTTGAAGCACACGAACTTAGAAAAATTACACTTGACAATAATAGAATTTTTTTTGACATTTTAAATTTCCTTAATTTGAATAGTTTGACCAACTTGGCTCTCTTACTTCACCCTCTTTTTGCATTAACTCAACAATTTGATTGTTATGTAGTGAAATTATAGACAATATTCCCTTGTTGCCCCTATTAGTTGAGTAAATAATCATACCACCATTTGGTGAAAAATAGGGTGACTCGTCAGATTTATTTTGTGTCATGACGGTTAAGTCTCTTGACGCTATATCAAGAAGCGCCAGCCTGTAGTCTTTTCCAACTCTATGAATGAGGGCTAGGTCTTTTCCGTCAGGTGAAAAAACTGGTTTTGCATTATAGCGACCCTCAAAAGTTGCTCTAGAAATTTTTCCTGATTTAAGGTCTTTAATATAAACCTGAACTTGTCCTGTTCTATTTGATGTAAATGCAATTTTATTTCCATCAGGAGAAAAGCTAGCCTCAGTGTCTATAGATATATTTTTAGTTAATCTTTCTAGCTTTTTTGAATTTAAATCATAAAGGTAAATATCTTTGTTGCCTTTTTTTGATATCGTTAGTGCAATACTATTGCCATCAGGATGCCAAGTTGGAGAAGAGGCTATTCCATCAAATTTGGGTAATTTAATTGGAATTGTTTTTAAAAATGGAGTCATTACAAATACTTCAGACCTGTTGTTTTTAAAAGAGACATACGCAAGTTTCTTTTGGTCTTTTGACCAAGCAGGAGAAAGGATTGGGTTTGAAGACCTAACTACTGTTTGGGGATTGAATCCATCTGAGTCTGAAATTTGAAGTTTGTATGTCCTTCCACCATTACTATTTTCAGATACTGTGACATAAGAAAGTCTTGTGTCAAATGAGCCTTTTTGCCCTAATAGAACATAATAAATTTTGTCACTTAAAAAATGCGCAATTCTTCTAAAGCCACTATTGTGAACTCGAATTTTCTTTTGGTATAGGCTTTTTTCTGAAAAGACATCATAAATATAAATATAAACGTCATAAACCTTGCTGCTTACTTGTTCAATTTTTCCAAAGACAACAGCATCTTTTTTATGTTCTTGCCAAAAACTAAAGTCGATTTGATTAGTTATTAGGGCTTCTGTACTCAAGGCATTGAATTGACCTGAGCGATTGAGATTATCTCTAATAATTTTTGCAATATCAACATTATTAGAATTTCCAACAATCTCAAATGGGGCTATTACTATTGGAAATGCAGCTTCTCTTGATTTAATAATGTTGACCTCAAGTAGTGCGTTTGCAGATAAAGAAACAAAGACACTCAATGTGATGAAAAATTTTAAAACCTTCACTCGACCTCCTCAATCCAATTCATCTGTATAGCTTCAAGAACTCTTTCGCCGCATTTGCTGTGCCCTTCTTCAAATTCTTCAAGATTTAAAACTAACTCGCGCAGATCAACAAAGTTAATTGTTTTTGGATCAATTTCAGGGAAATTATCCGCCAAAGAGATAGCTATTTCTAATGAATCAGTCCAACAAATCATTACCGGTTTAGGGCAGTATAATTTAATGTTGTAATTTTAATCAATTCAGCTGTTTGATTTGCACATTTTTATAAATTAAAGTCTACCAGCAGAAATGAGATGAGGTAACTTGTTTAACTTATCAAGAACGCTGTTGAGTTCAATAATATTAGTAACAATCAACGTTATATTAAATAACCTATTTGATCCTGGTCTTTGTTGTTGCTCTATATTTTCAATGTTAACTCCAAGATTTGCAAGAGTGTTCGCAATAGCTGCCAGTCTTCCACTCCGGTTTTCAACTAAACAGTTAATTGCAACTTCAAATTGCTCTTTACCGTCTGACTTCCAATCAACTTCCATCCATTGAGCGTTTTTTTCTTTAATATGTTCTAGGTTTGAACAATTTGAGCGATGTAATACTAATCCTTTCTGTGAGGTCAAAACACCAGTCACTTCATCTCCTGGTATTGGGTAACAACAATGCGCAAAATTGATAGCCATACCCTTAGTTTGGCCAATAGAGATGGTGTTTATAGTTTTATTATTAATATCCTGCAGTAATTTATTAACAACCACTGCGACAAAAATTTCAGACAGGCCTACTCTTATATACAAATCTTCAAAATCAATACAATGAAGCTCTTTAAAGCATTTATTCCATTTGTCTAATGGAACGTCATTGATTTTAATGTTTTGAAATTTTAAAGCGTCAGATATTAATAGTTTTCCGAGCCTAGCAAGTTCGACTTTAGAATTGTCTTTGAGGTGCGCCTTGATAGCTGTTTTTGCTTTTGAGGTGACAACGATGTCTAGCCAGCCCGGCTTAGGTTTTACAAATCTTCCAGTAATAATTTCTACTGTTTGTCCAGATTTGAGAGGTGTTGAGAGTTCTGCTTCATTACCATTTATTGTTGCTTTTTGGGCTTTTTTACCTACGTTCGTATGAACAGCATAAGCAAAGTCAAGGACGGTTGCCCTTAATGGTAGCTGAATGATTTTTCCAGCCGGAGTAAAAACAAACACTTCGTCAGAAAATAAATCTGATTTAGTGCTTTCCAAAAAATCAACTGATGTATCAGTATTTTGCTGAATATCTAACAAAGAACCCATCCAGTTACGCGCTAATTTTTTTGATGGCTCATCCTTATTTTTATAGTGCCAATGGGCTGCAATACCATATTCGGATATAAAATCCATCTGCTGTGATCGAATTTGAACTTCAATAAACATTTTTCTTGGTCCGATAAGTACAGTATGAAGAGATTGATAGCCGTTTGGCTTAGGAGCTGAAATGTAATCTTTAAACTTTAAAGGAATCGGTTTATATAAACTGTGGATATGGCCCAATGCTTGATAACATGCATTCGTATTTTCTACGACAACTCGAAATGCATGCATATCTAGGACTTCTGAAAATTTTCGAGACTTAATTTTCATTTTGTTGTAAATACTTGATGGCTGCTTTTGACGTCCTTCTACCGTTGCTATAATTTGCTCAAACTTTAATCTGTTTTCTATTTCGGATTTAATAAGGTTGATAGTTTTCTTTTGATTGCCATATTGCTTATTAATTTTTCTCTTGATAATTAAGTGTTTTCTGGGATGAAGTGTTTGAAAGCAAAGGTCATCTAGTTCAACACCAATACTATGAAGTCCCAAGCGTCTGGCAATTGGTGCATGGAGTTCAGAGGTTTCTTTTGCTTTTTGAATTCGTTTTTCTTCACTCATTGAAGCAATCGTTCTCATGTTGTGAAGTCTATCTGCGAGCTTAATAATCATTACTCTCATATCTTTTGACATTGCTAATATCAGCTTTTGAAAGTTTCGCGCCTGTTTTTGCGAACTAGATGTGAATTCTAGACTTGTTAATTTTGAGACTCCTTCGACTATATGTGCAACCTGCTCTCCAAATTCATTTTTAACATCTTCGTTTGTAACAGAAGTATCCTCTATGCAATCATGAAGGATGGCTGCAACTATACATAAATAGTCTAATTTAAGCTCAGCGAGGATGAGAGCTACTGATAATGGATGACTAATATAAGCTTCTCCAGATTTTCTGTATTGACCAGAATGCGCATCATCAGCGATTTTGTGTGCTTTTTTAACTAATTTGACCTCTTCTTCAGATAGATAGTCATCCAAAACACCATATAAAATGTTTGCTTGAGATTGAATTTGAAAAAAATTAGTAGCCATTAAGATTAATTTTTAAATTTGGTATAACCTAGTAATTATATAATCATGTTGTTAAGAGCTATAAGTTCTTTGCATAAAGGTTTCCAGATAAAAAACACACTAGTATAATTTGCAGTTCGTCCGGTACTAATCTAAACTTAAAATGAATAGACACTCTATATTGACCCTCGCATCAGTCTTACTTTTATCAGGCTGTTCTTTTCTAGGAGGTGACAAGGATACAAAAAAGCTTGTTGCTGATGGATTAACCCCCAAAGAATTGTACGAGCAGGCTGAAGACAAGGTAGATAGTGGAATGATTGAACAGGCCATTGATCAGTATGAAATGATCTTATCATCATACCCAGGTTCCAAATATGCTATTCAAGCGAGACTAGATATTGCCTACAACTTGCTTAAGCAAAAAAAATATAATAGATCAATATTAGAACTAGATGAGTTTATTGAAAGATACCCTGACCTTCCTCCAACCCCCTATGCATATTACTTAAGAGGAGTTGTTGCTGAAGCAAAGTCGAGCTCAATACTTGATAAGTTAGTTACTGATAGCGCCCAAAGGGATGTTGAAAGTGTCAGTAGTGCTTACCAATATTTTGTCGACTTAATTGAAACTTTTCCTAACTCTAAGTATTCAGAGGACGCCAAAGATAAACTTGTTGGCCTTCGAAACACTCTTGCAAGACATGAATTTTATGTTGCCATTTACTACACTGAGATTGGTTCTCATATTGCTGCTATTAATCGTACAAAGTTTATCATTGAAAATTATCCAAATAGCGCTTCGATTCCTGATGGTCTTCATCTTATGGCATACAACTACGACAAGATCAATGCTGAGCAACTAGCAATTGACACCAGAAAAGTTTTATCTTTGAGTTATCCAAATTACTCACCAGGTTACTCAGTTAAAAAATAAGAGTATTTTTTACTTATGAATTCAGCAGAAAGATTCTTTGCGCTAAAGATTTCGCTGGTCATGGCTGTAAGAATGCTGGGCTTATTTATGCTCTTTCCAGTGATGAGTGTTTATGCCGGAAATTATGAAAACGCGACCCCTTTTCTTGTTGGAATGGCAATAGGTATATATGGCCTAACTCAAGCTATATTCCAGATACCCTTTGGCTATCTATCAGATAGATTTGGCAGAAAGCCAATTCTTATGGTTGGACTCCTAGTCTTTCTTTTGGGAAGTGTTATAGCGGCCAATACTTCAAATATTATCCTAGTTGTGATTGGTCGAGCATTTCAAGGAGGGGGTGCAATTTCAGCGGTTCTTATGGCATTTTTAGCTGATTCAGTCAGTGAAGAAAATAGGGCAAAAGCAAATGCATTTGTTGGGTTTCAAATTGGAGTTGCCTTTATGCTCTCGCTACTCATTGGACCAATAATTACCTCAAGAGTTGGATTGTCAGGCCTTTTTTGGGTTATTGCCCTACTCTCAGTAATTGCTATGTTTATCGTATTTTCTTTAAAGCAAACTAAACCTATTGCTTACTATAAGCTGTCTTTTGAGGCATTTAAAGAGACTCTTACAAGGGAATTACTTGCTCTAGATTTTAGTATTTTTTCGCTTCATTTAATACTTGCTGCTGGCTTCATCGTGATGCCGCTTCTGATAATAGAAAATCAAATCGTAAGCATGATAGATAATTGGCAGCTGTATCTTCCAGCTGTCCTGTTGTCATTTTTAGGAATGATTCCTTTAATTGTTGTGTCTGAAAAATTTAAAAAAACAAAACACATTTTATTGATGAGTATTTTATTGCTCATAGTAAGTCAAATAATCTTCTTTAGTTTGAATTTAAACTTCAAGGTTTTCCTATTTACTTTGACTATATTTTTTGTTGCATTTAATACTATTGAGGCCCTACTACCCTCTCTTTTGTCAAGGACAGCAAGCTCTTCTAAGAGAGGGTTAGCTATGGGAATTTTCTCAACATCACAATTTCTCGGTACATTCATTGGGGGAGCAATTGGCGGTTTTATTTATGACATTTACGATTTAAATAGTGTATTCTTATTCACCATATTTATAGCAATAATTTGGTGGCTTTTGATTCTTTTTTTGCCGCTTAAATCTAAAACTTAACAGGAGTAATTAATAGAATGGCCGGGATAAATAAAGTAATTTTGGTAGGTAATTTAGGTGCAAAACCAGAGATTAAATATGCTTCAAATGGTAATGCAATTAGTAATTTATCTATTGCTACAAGTGAATCCTGGACTGATAAAAGCACCGGTCAAAAGCAAGAAAGGACGGAGTGGCACAGGGTTAGTTTATTTGGTAAAGTTGCTGAAATTGCTGGACAATATTTAGACAAAGGATCAAAGGTTTATGTAGAGGGCAAGCTTCAGACTAGAAAATGGCAAGATCAAAACGGTCAGGATCGCTACACTACCGAGGTTGTTATTAGTGGCTATAGTGGCACACTTCAAATGCTTGATCGACGCGATGATATGAGCTCTAGTGCTCCTTCTCAGCAGTCTCAGCCCCAAGCAAAGCAAGCCACTCAACCTGCCCCTGCAATTACGCCTGTCGCGCCTGATGAATTCGAGGATGATATCCCATTTTAATTCTTAAGGGCTAATCTCTGTCTCGAGTACGACAAATGCAACTGCGTTGCTACTTTCATCAGAGATACTTAAATGGCCTTGCTTAATCCCTTTTTCTAGTAGGTATAGCCTTAGTTTTTCACTCGGCATAAAATATGGCTTGCCATTTTCGTTGTTTCTTATAGTTAAGTCTTGAAAGCTAACAACTCTTCCTATTCCAGTTCCTAGAGCCTTTGAAAAGGCTTCTTTGGCAGCAAATCTCTTGGCACAAAAAGCTGCACTATCAGCTTTATTTGTAAACAGGGCTCTCTCATGCTCTGTTAAGATTCGATTAATAAAGCCATCTCGATTTTTTATTAAAATCTTTTGAACTCTCTCAATATTTATAATATCTGTCCCAATACCGTAAATCACAATCCTCTTGCCTCATTTAATAATTGTTTCATTTCAGATGTTGCGCTTGACAAACCCACAAATAGTGCTCTTGATATAATTGAGTGTCCTATATTGAGTTCAACGACCGTGTTAATTTCAGCAATAGCTTTTGTGTTCTCAAGGGTCAAACCGTGACCCGCATTGACCTGCAAACCAAGGCTGTGTGCATAATTACATGCATTTAAAATTTTTTTGAGCTCTTTTTGCATCTCAGTAGCTGTCGATGCATCTGCATAATGACCTGTATGAATTTCAATTATTGGTGCGCCGCTCTCAACAGCTGCCTCAATTTGATAATTATCAGCATCGATGAACAGAGAGGCCTTAATATTATTCTCCTTTAATTCAGAACAGACTTCTTTCATTCTGCTCAATTGAGATGCAACATCTAGGCCTCCTTCAGTAGTCAACTCTTGTCTCTTTTCTGGAACTAGGCAGCAGTCTTCAGGCAAGATTTTTGTGGCAATTTTGAGCATTTCGTCAGTTGCAGCCATTTCCAAATTCATTTTAGTTGTTAGGCAAGATTTCAGCTCCTCTACATCATAATCCTGAATATGTCGCCTATCTTCTCTTAAATGGAGAGTGATACTATCAGCACCTGAATTCTCACATATTTTTGCAGCCTCAACTAAGCTAGGGTATTTAGTGCCCCTTGCTTGTCTCAATGTAGCAATATGATCAATGTTTACACCTAAAAATATACTCATTATTACACCTAGTCAACAAAAAACAATTCTTTACTTTTGAGTGGTTTGTCTCCAAGTAGAGATTTTAGTCTTTTTCGATTCATTTTTTTTAAAATACTTAGCTCATTTGGATTAGTAATGGATTCATTTGAGTTTGAAAGGTGAAGAAGCATACTGCCAGAAATTACCCCTTCGTCATTCACAGTAAACCCTTGATCCTCAATATAGTCATATTGGAGATTATTATTTATTATGTTTCCATTAATATCATCGTCAAAATCTAGACCATAACCCAAATCCTGTAATAATTGGTTTTCAAATACACGAAGCGAATATTCCTTTGCAACGCTATCTAAGGTGTTGATATTTTTAATATAAGACCAATAAGATTTAAATATTTCACTGTGTTCTTCGCCTTCTGGGAGAAGTCTTTGTATAAGTTCATTAACATAGATAGCCATAACAAGATCATTACCCATTAAACGCCTCGGTTCATCGGATATTTCCCACTGAGATAGGCTTTTTAAATCACCTTTTCCTTTAAACGATATGCTTAAGCATTGAAACATTTGAAGTGACGTCTTACTGCTCCTTGCTCCTCTTGCTATAAGTCTTAATTTGCCATAATCTTTCGTAAAGAAATCCAGCAGAAGAGAGCTCCCCTGATACATTCTTCTATGGATTAAAAAAGCAGGTGAATTTTCTACTCTAGTCATAACCCAAGGATGCTAACGCTCTTTTGTCATCTGACCAGCCTTGTCTAACCTTAACCCACAACTCTAAGAATACTTTTGCCTCTAGAAAGCCCTCTATAGACAGTCTAGATTCTTTTCCAATTTTTTTTAGCATTCCACCATTTTGACCGATGACAATGCTTTTCTGTGAGGCTTTATCAACAAAAATACGTGCTGCAATTCTATACATTTTGCCATCAAGCTCTAGCTTCTCAATTTCAACAGTGATGTCATAAGGTAGTTCATTTGAGAGATTTCTCATCAATTTTTCGCGAATAAATTCAGAGATAACAAACTTTTGAGAGCGGTCTGTTATGTAATTCTCATCATAGATTGCATCCTTCTCTGGAAGGTATTTTAAGATTAATTTTCGAAGTTTTTGAGTGTCTCTTCGTTCAAAAGCGGACAGAGGAAAAACTTCTGTGGCTGTAAATTTTTCACCTAGTGACTCTAGAAAAGGAAACATTTTATCGACTGACTCAAGTTTATCTATTTTATTTATGCAGAGTATGACTGGAATATCTACTTTATTGAGGTGCTCCATTACCCTTGCATCTTCTTTGGTCCATTTAAAAATTTCAACAATCCAAATGATTATATCTACATCGCTAAAACTTGAACTAGCAGCACGATTCATATATGAGTTAATGGCCTTGTTATTACCAATATGAATACCCGGAGTATCGACAAATATCATTTGATAGTTGGGCTGAGTATCTATTGCATTGATCCGGTGCCTTGTAGTCTGTGGACGGTGAGAGGTGATTGATAATTTCTGTCCAATCAGTTCATTAACAAGTGTGGATTTACCAACATTTGGTTTACCAACAACTGCGATTGAGCCAGACTGAAAAGTCATTGGTTTAAAATCTCCTCTAAAATTGATTGAGCGCAGGCCTGTTCTGCCCTTTTAATGCTTTTAGCGTTTTTTTCTGCTTTAAGGTTGAGCTCTGTCACAGTGCAGCTTACATAAAAAATTGCGTTATGATCTTTTCCTTTAGTCTGAATCAGTTCATAGCTTGGAAGAGAGTGCCCTTTTTTTTGAAGTAGCTCTTGAAGCTGAGTTTTAAAATCTTTTAA
>Ga0066866_10000683_pt1 | contig 13297 bp, 11 predicted proteins | sample ETN01SmetaG_3_FD_66435 | JGI IMG/M metagenome (GOLD analysis project Ga0066866, IMG submission 66435) | Marine microbial and viral communities from oxygen minimum zone, Eastern Pacific Ocean - ETNP2014F12-01SV263 | ecosystem: Environmental > Aquatic > Marine > Oceanic ...
TAGATTTATCTTTTCTTTAAGATCACCTATATCTTTAATTGTTGAATCTCTTAGTAATATTATTTTATCATATTCATCCTTTATACCACTTAACTCTTCTCTAGTATCATCAAGAATACCCTTAGCATCTTCCTTAGCTTTCTCTATAATTTTTTTAGCTGTATCTTCAGCAGTTTTAAGCGTACTAATTAAAGAGGATTCAACACTCTTGAATTTATCATTCTCAGTTTTTTGCTCTGTAATTTTATTTTCTAAGATTTCAAACTCTCTAGATAAAGTCTGCATATAACTTTCTACTTGAGATTTGTCATATCCACGAAATCCAGAGCTAAATTTTTTATTTAAAAGATCTCTTGAGTTGATTTGATTCATTGAAATATGAATTTAAATAAAATCAATCAATTATTATATAATTTTATACTAATTAGATAGTATATGGGTTTAATAAAAAAGTTTTCTAGTAATAATAAGTCGTTAGTATGTGTTTGGAAAATAACTGAGACATACGATGAATTAACTCTTCTAACTAAAGAAAACATAAATATTAAAAATAGAATAAAGCAAAAAGAATTTCTTGCCTCAAGAGTTTTAGTTGAAAAAATGTGTGAAGTTTTCAATATAAAATTCAAAGGAATAAAAAAAGATAGTAATGGCAAGCCTTTTCTAATTAATTCCAATCATCATATTTCTATTTCTCATAAATTTCCTTACGTAACAGCTATTATAGATCAAAAACAATGTGGCATTGATATTGAGAAAATAGATGAAAAAGTAAAAAGAATAAAATCTAAGTTTTTAAATGAAGAGGAAGAAAAAGATGTGGGAGAAAATTTAAAAAAAATTATTGAGTACTGGTCAATAAAAGAGACTTTATACAAAATAGATGGAAGTACAATCCCACTAAAAAATATAACTATAAAAAATAAATCTGAAAATCTCTATGCTTGTTTAGTAAATGAAAAGGATTTTGAAATATCAACAAAAGAAATTGATAATCATATACTAAGCTATACAACTTAACCCTCCTTCTGATTCCTTAAGTCTCTCTCAATTTTTTTTCTATTCTTACCTAAAGGAGCAAAAAAGTGTTTTGGGTTTTCGTTAATATGCTTTAATAATTTATCAAGATCATAAGCGGTATTGTTTAAATTATTATATAAAGAATCATCGGATAATAATAAAGATAAAGTTCCCCCATTTCCAGATTCTATATCATCAAAAACACCATTAACTGATGTCAACAATATGTCAATTTGATCAAAGGTAGTTTCAAAATCAACTTTATTAAAATTGTTTATCATACTACTTGCTCCCTCAATAATTGGATCTATATCGTTTAGCTTCTTTGTTAAATCTGTAGTAAGATCATTTAAATTATTAAGAGTATTTGTAATAGTTTCTTCATTTGAATCAATAAGGTTATTGGTATTTGATAGCACATTGTTAAGATTATCTAAAGTATTTGTAATCATATCCCCACTTCCTCTCAGACCATCTAATATTTCATTAAGCCTACTAATTGTAACACCAAGATTATCTGTTATAGGAGTAGCTTTTTCAAGTAATTCAGAAAGACCCCCATCAATTTCGGAACTGACGGTATCTCCATCAACTAGAGGATCAGAGATATCTCCAATACTAAGTATAATAGCTTTACTACCTAGGAAGTCATTACTACTTAAAGTTGCTTTAGAATTTTTACCTATTACAAGATCTTCGTCAATATCCATAGTAACTAAAATCTTATTTTCTCTGTCCTGCAAAATTTTAATTTTGCTTACTCTTCCAACATTGTAACCATTCACAATTACTGGGTTTGCTACAATCAAGCCATCAACATTCTCATATAGTGCATAATACCTATTTATAGGAGAGAAAAAATCAATTCCTTTTAAAAAATTTGATCCAAGATAAAAAAACACTAGACCTACAACACCTATAATACCAACTTTTACTTCTTTATTCATAAATCAAAATTAGTTAATTTGATTCTAAATATTTCTTATAATCGCGAATTGCTCTAAAAATAGCAGAGGCGAGATAAACTTGATGTGTTTTATTATTTAATTTTTTTTCTTCGGCAGAATTAGAAATAAAACCTGTTTCTATAAGGACACTAGGCATGGTTGTATTCCATAAGACCTGAAATGGAGCCTGCTTAACTCCTCTTGACTTGATACCAACCCTATTCTTAAATTGATCCTGAATAAGATTAGCTAGAATTGTACTATTATCTACTTTAGCTTTCTGAGTAAGACTAAGAAGCATTACTGATTCTGAGGAATTTGGATCAAAACCTTTATATGTTTCTTGATAATTTTCTTCTAAAAATATTACTGCATTTTCTCTTTTTGCAACATTCATATTAGCCGAATTTTTACTTAATCCCATTAGGTAAGAAGTTGACCCATAAACAGACTTATTCGAGAACGAATCACAGTGAATTGAAAGAAATAAATCTGCATTATTTCTATTTGCTATTTCAGCTCTTTTATACAATGATGGAAAACTATCATCCTTCCTGGTATAAATCACTTTTATACCAGGAAGATTTTCATTAATTATTCTACCTAATTCTAATGAGATTGAAAGAGCAATATCCTTTTCAAAAGAATTTTTTCCAATAGACCCTGGATCTTTACCGCCATGTCCCGGATCAATAACAATTGTCCTAAGCTTATACTGAGGAGGATTAACAGAGTTAAAAGAAGTTAAAATAAGTAATAATCCTAATAAAAATGATATATTAATATTTCTCATTAACACTTATTTAGTCAGCAGATGATAACTTTGCTAGTGTGTAAATTTACATAAAAGCGATAAATTTATAAAATTGAGAAATATAGTAATAATCTTTTTTTTAATTACCCCTTATATCTCCCTTTCACAAATGGAATCTGATTCCTTAGTATCCCTGATGAACGCAGATAGTACTAGTTTAAATCAAAATGATACAACAGAAATATCAAGAGAGATTGAAACAACAATCAATTATAAGGCCAAAGACTCAATATTATATGATTTAAAAAATCAAAAGATAATGTTATATGGAAATTCTCAAATTGACTACGGTGAAATTAACTTAGAGGCTCAAGAGATACTGGTAGATTGGAATGACAAGACATTAGATGCTAATTATAAGACTGACTCAACAGGTAAAAAAATTGGAAAACCAGTTTTTTCTGAAGGAAATCAATCTTATGAAACGGATAAAATAACTTATAATTTTGAAACTAAAAAAGCTATTATAAAAGGAATTATCACTCAACTTGATGACGCATATATGCAAGGAGAAGACGTTAAAAAAAATGAAGAAGATGAACTTTTTATAAGTAAAGCAAAATATACAACATGTAATCTTGAGGAACCTCATTTCCATATATCATCGAGTAAAATAAAAGTATTGCCAGGTAAAAAAGTGATATCAGGACCTTTTCATTTAAAGTTTGGAGAAGTACCAACCCCTCTTGGTTTTATATTCGGAATGTTTCCACAACCTAAGAAAAAGATATCGGGTTTAATTATGCCAAATTATGGAGAAGAAAAGAGAAGAGGTTTCTATCTAAGAGACGGAGGGTATTATTTTGCAGTAAGTGATAATCTTGATGTTAGACTTACTGGAGATGTGTATTCAAAAGGTAGTTATGGTATGACATTAGGTACTAATTATAAAAAAAGGTATTCATATAGTGGTAACCTAAGATTTAATTTTAATAAGAGTAAATTAGGAGACTTTGAAAATCCTGCTACTTCAAATGATTTCTCTTTATCATGGTCACACACTCCGGATTCAAGAGGAAAGTCAAGTAGATTTTCATCTTCAGTAAATTTTCAAACGAACTCATACAATCAAAATAAAAATCTTGTCTATTCTAATTTTAATGAAAGTATTAACGCCCAATTCAACTCTAATATATCATATTCTAAGACATTCACGGGAACTCCCTTTAATTTATCAGCTAACCTCAGGCATTCTCAAAATGTCCAAACAAAAAAAGTAAACCTTACTCTTCCTGACATCAGTTATAATATGAGTAGAATATACCCATTTAAAAACGTAGGTAAACTTGGAAAGACTGCACTTGGCAAACTAAGTATTAGTCATAGATTTACTGGAAGGATTGATCTGACTAATGGTTCTGTCGGCAATTCATTAAGTGGATTAAATATTATCAATTCTGGTAACAATTTCAATGAACAAATTGATTTTAATGTAGATAATATAAACTCTATTATAGACAGATCAAAAATTGGAGGAAAACATACTATTCCGATCTCAACTTCTTTCAACTTACTTAAATATTTTACTATGAGTCCAAGTCTCAATTATGATGAACTTTGGTATTTTAAAAAACTAAGTTATAATTTTAATGAGTTAGAGAATGGGATAGAAATAGATACAACAAACTCATTTTCAAGAGCTTGGTCATACTCAACCGCACTCTCATTATCTACAAGAATTTATGGAACAGTATTCTTCAAAAAAGGGAAAATAAAAGCAATAAGGCATGTAATTTCTCCTGAAATATCTATGTCATTCAGTCCTGATTTTACAAGACCTAGGTACGGATACTATGAGAATGTTCAAATTAATAATGAGGGAGACACAAAACTATTAAGTAAATATGAAAACTTTTTATATGGTACTCCAAGAATTGGAAGTTCCGCATCAATGAATTTTTATATTGGTAATAATCTTGAGATGAAAGTATTAGATAAAAATGATACAATAAGTGGTACCAAAAAAATAAAAATTTTTGATAACTTATCTTTTTCAAGTAGTTATAATTTCCTGGCCGACTCTTTCAATTTGACACCCATAAGGTTTAGTACAAGAACTTCCTTTTTTAGAAGACTAATAAATCTGAGTGTATCTGGAAATATTGACCCTTATGCTTTCAAGCTAGATAGTGTAAGCGAGTCCTCTTCTGGATCAAGAACAGTATATCAAAGGAGAATAAACGAGATGGCATATAAAAATAATCAAGGTATAGGCTCTCTGGCATATGTTAATATGTCTCTAGGTGTTAGATTTTCTGCTAAAGACTTCCAAAATAAAGATGATGATGATAAAGAATCTAAATTTGGGACAAGGGAGGAAATAGATTACATTAACTCCAATATTGCAGAATACATTGACTTTAATATACCATGGTCTATAAATGCAAGTTATAATTTAAATAGAAGAAAAATCGGTTTTAGAGATCCAACAATAACTCAAACTCTTACATTTTCAGGTGATGTAAGTATAACAGAAAAAACAAAATTGTCATTCAGGTCAGGTTATGATTTTAAATATAAGATGTTAACTCAAACCAGCATTAATGCTACGAGAGATCTTCACTGTTGGAGAATAAGCTTTAGCTGGGTTCCATTTGGAAGGTTTCAGTCATACAATCTAACTATTAATGCAGTTTCTGCACTTCTTCAAGATTTAAAACTTGAAAAAAGAAGCAGATTTTTTGACAACCTCTAAGAATTTTCTGGTTTCATCTGCGGAAAGAATAATACATCTTGTATTGAGTCAGAGTCTGTCATTATCATAGTTAATCTATCAATTCCTATACCTATACCTGCTGTTGGTGGCATACCATACTCCAAAGCTGTAAGGTAATCTTCATCTAATACCATAGCTTCCTCATCGCCTTTGATACCTAATTTGACTTGTTCTTCAAATCTTTTTCTCTGATCAAGAGGGTCATTAACCTCAGAAAATGCATTACAAATTTCCTTTCCATTACATATTAGTTCAAACCTCTCTACAAGACCTTCTTTAGATCTATGTTTTTTTGCTAGAGGTGACATTTCTATTGGGTAATCAGTTATGTAAGTTGGTTGAATAAGATTTGGCTCACATTTCTCACCAAAAATTTCATCTATTAATTTACCTCTACCCATTGTTTTGTCTGTCTTTATCTTTAATTCTTTACAGACATTTCTAAGTTCCTTTTCATCCATCTTCGATACGTCAACTGATGTGAATTTTTCAATTGCATCATACATTGAATATCTCTGCCATTTCTTTCCAAAGTCAATTGTATTCCCGCTACATTTAATTTTGGTATTATTATTATTTACTTTTTTTACGATTCTTTTAAACATATCCTCAACAAAATCCATCATCCATATGTAGTCTTTATAGGCAACATAAAATTCACATTGAGTGAACTCAGGATTGTGGAATCTTGACATACCCTCATTTCTAAAATCTTTAGCAAACTCAAAGACTCCATCAAACCCACCAACAATAAGTCTTTTTAGATATAATTCGTTAGCAATTCTCAAGTAAAGTGGCATGTCTAATGTATTATGGTATGTTTTAAATGGCCTTGCTGCTGCTCCTCCATATATTGGTTGAAGTATTGGGGTTTCAACTTCAAGAAAACTATTTTCATTTAAAACATTTCTGATTTCATTAACAATAAGAGAACGTTTAACAAAAATATCTCTTGACTCAGGATTAACAATAAGATCAATGTATCTCCTCCTATATTTTAATTCTTTATTGCTGAATTCATCATGTTTCTTTGACTCTCCCTCATCATCTTTTGACTCTTTTACTACCGGAAGTGGTCTTACTGATTTAGATAAAACTTTTAACTCCTTAACATGGACAGAAATTTCTCCCATCTGTGTTTTGAAAACAAAACCTTTGATTCCTATTATATCTCCTAAGTCTAATTTTTTCTTAAAAATAGTGTTGTAAAGACTTTTATCTTCTGAATTACATACATCATCTCTTCTAACATAAATTTGGATTTTCCCTTTCGAATCTTGAATCTCTGCAAAAGACGCTGAACCCATCACTCTTCTTGACATAAGCCTTCCAGCTAATGAAACATCAGAAAAGTTTTTCTTCTTCTCATCAAAATTATTTTTTATGTCATTAGAGAAAGAATTAACCTCGTAAACTTCTGAAGGATATGGATCAATTCCTAGTTCAATTATTTCTTCTCTTGACTTACGCCTTTGTTCTTCCTGTTCGCTTAAAATCATAGTTTCAATTTAAGTTTTTTCTTCTATTTATTTCATTTTTTATTAATGTAAATTGTCTATTACTTTGTCCTTTTACAGAACTATTTTCATTAGCTCTTCTAATCAGATACGGAATAGTTTTTTCAATAGGTCCAAATGGTATTAATTTGACAATATTATAACCTAAACTTGATAAAGCATAGGATATATTATCACTCATTCCATATAGCTGAGAGAACCAAACTCTTTTGTCTTGTGGTTTTAAATTATTTTCTTGCATCAAATTCATCAAATATAAACTTGACTCTTCATTATGACTCCCAACCCAGAGAGAAGCACTGTCTATACTTTTAATACTATACTTTAGAGATTCGTTATATTCATTATCTGTTCTTTCTTTAGATGGTTGAATAGGACTTTTATAGCCGTTTTGCAGAGCTCTTTTTCTTTCTTTTTCCATGTAAGCACCCCTGACAAGTTTAATTCCATAATAGTACTTTTTTTGTGTAGAAACTTTCATGTTCTTTTTGATTTTTGAAAGTGTTCCTGTCCTATAACATTGATGCGTTAAAAAGATAATTGTAGATTTCTTATTATAGATTTCCATAAGCTCAACAGCTACTTTATCAATTGCATCTTGAATCCAAGTTTCTTCTGCATCTATCAAAACTTGTACATTATTTTCTACAGCTGAATCGCAAAGTTCAACAAGTCTTTGCTTAAATGATGTATACTCCATAGAATCATAGCTATATTCTCCACTTGATATTTTTTCTAATGAATCTATATCTAGTAACCCAGTACATTTTATTGCAATAAAAGGAAGACCTTGTTTTCCTAAAAAATTAATGATTTCTATTGAGTCTTTTTTATAATTTTCGAAACCTTGAACTGAAGACTCAGCCTCAATTGAATATTCTGGCATCGCATTAATATTATATTTTTTTAATGAATTAAAGGTTTCTTTACAATCACCTATAGTTTCTCCACCACAGAAATGGTTAAAAATTGTATTTTTAATTATACCCTTTAGAGGGAGCCTTAACTTAAGTACAAGAAGAAGAAATGCATTACCTATTTTTGTAAGGAAAGGGTAATCAAGAACAGAAAATAAAAAATAAGCTTTCCTTAGTTCAAAGTTTGATTTATTAGTAAACGCTAATTCTGTGTTATTAAATAAGTTTTCTATATTTTTGTCCACTTACGCAATTTGTAGGATTTATTACAAAAAGCAAAAATATAATAGAAATGACCAAAAAGTTAAATATAGACCCAATTAATACATGGATAAATAACGAAAAAGATCCATTAATAATCTCAGGACCATGTAGTGCTGAAACTTATGATCAACTTTTTGAAACATGCAAGCAATTAAAATCCCATGGAATAAACCTCATGAGAGCCGGTGTATGGAAACCCAGAACTAGACCAGGGACATTTGAAGGAAATGGTGAAGAAGCTCTTAAATGGATATCAGATATTAAAAAAGAGTTAGATGTTCAATTTACTGTTGAGGTGGCAAATACTAACCACATAGAATTAGCATTAAAATATGGTATTGATATATTGTGGATTGGAGCAAGAACTACTGTAAATCCTTTTTCAGTTCAAGAGATTGCTGATTCATTAAAAGGAACAGATACTCCAATTCTAATAAAAAACCCAATAAATCCAGACTTATCTCTTTGGATGGGAGCTTTAGAAAGAATAAACAAGGCGGGAATAAATAAGCTTGGTGCAATACACAGAGGCTTTTCTATGACTGGAAAGTCTAAGTATAGATATGTTCCTATGTGGAAAATTGCAATTGACCTAAAAAGTAATTTACCAAATCTTCCTGTCATCTGTGACCCTTCTCACATATGTGGAAATAGAGATATGATTTTTGAAACATCACAAAAAGCTTTAGATCTTGGATATGATGGTTTAATTATAGAGTCACATATTGATCCAGATAATGCGTGGAGCGATGCAAAACAACAGATTACTCCAAAAACCTTATCCAAGATGAAAAAAGATTTGAAAGTAAAAAGTACTAAAGAAAAAGAAAAATCATACCAGCACCTTTTAAATGAAATCCGAGAAAATATTGATGATGTAGACAAAGAAATAATTGATATTATATCAAAAAGAATTGGTCTTGTTGAAAAAATTGGTGAATTTAAAAAGGAACAAGACCTGACAACCTTTCAAGTTGACAGATGGAATGAAATATTTAAATCTAGAATTGATTGGGCAATAGAAAAAGGTTTAGAAAAAGATTTTATAGAGGATCTTTATAAAGTTATTCACCTGGGATCAATCAATGTTCAAAATAAAATTATAAATAAAAAAAAGGCTAATTTTAAAATATGATTCCAGATCATATTGTTATTAGTAAGATAGAAAATAATTTATCCGAGATTATAAAATCTGGAAATTATTCAAAAGTTGCCTTCCTACTTGATAAAAACACTTTTAATCATTGTTTCACTAAACTATCTAATCATATTAATTTCAATTATGAAAAAATCATAATTGATGAAGGAGAAGAAAATAAAAACCTAGAAACTTCAAAAAAAGTTTGGGAGAAGCTAATTGATTTTAAATTTGACAGAAAATCAATTCTAATAAATTTAGGTGGAGGAGTAATTTGTGATTTAGGTGGATTTGTTGCATCAACTTTTATGAGAGGAATTCACTTCATAAATATTCCAACTACTCTTTTATCTCAGGTGGATGCAAGTGTTGGAGGGAAATTGGGGATAGATCATAAAAACTTAAAAAATATAATTGGGATATTTAAAGAGCCTAATAAAGTAATAATTGATACAGATTTCCTTAATACATTACCAGAAAGAGAACTAAAATCAGGTTATGCTGAAGTTATAAAACACTGTCTTATCAGAGATAAAAGTATGTTCGACCAAATTCAAAATAAACTATGGAAAGATAGTGACTGGGATTATATTATTAATCACTCAATTAAAATAAAATCTGATGTAGTTAAAAAAGATTCAAAAGAGAATGGCTTAAGAAAAATATTAAATTTTGGTCATACAATTGGTCATGCTATTGAGACAACTTACCTTAATAAATCAAATAAATTTTATCATGGTGAAGCTATAGCTATAGGAATGATTTGTGAATCTTATATATCAAACCATTTTAATAAACTAAGAAATGATGATCTTGAAAAGATAACTCAATATATCAATAGTGTATTTAATTTATCAAAAGTTAAATTCTTCGACGAAATAATTAAAAATGCGTATTTTGATAAAAAAAATCTATCTCAAAACATAAGGGCATGCATTCTTAATGATATTGGAAATTGTGAATATGATATTGAAATTAAAGAAAGTATAATAATTGAAAGTCTTGATTACTATAATCTAAAGTGTAATGGGTAGTTATACTATTAAATTTTTATACCCTCCAAAAGATATATCTATAAAATTAAACTCCTCAAAGAGTGAAAGCAATAGACTAATAATTATAAAAGCTCTATCTAAAGAAAAAATAGAAATAAAAAACTTATCAAATGCAAATGATACTTCACTCCTTAATAATCTTATAAATTTTAATTCAACTAATACTTGGAATGCAGAAGACGCAGGAACAAGCATGAGATTTCTCACTTCATATCTATCACTAACAAAAAACGGAGCATTATTAACTGGAACAGATAGAATGAAGAAAAGACCAATTAAAATTTTAGTAGAAGCATTAAGAGAAATAGGAGCCAATATATTATATAAAGAGGAAGAAGGGTATCCACCAATAAATATTAAAAGAAAAATTGTTCAAAAAATTAATAATATCGATATAAGAGGAGATGTAAGTAGCCAATACATATCTTCTATACTGATGATTGCGCCAAAGCTTGAAAACGGATTAGGAATCAATATAATTAACCCCTTTTATAGTAAGTCCTATGTAAAAATGACTCTTAGTCTAATGGAAGTTTTTGGTATCAAATATTTATTTTCTGAAAACCAAATTATAATTAAAAGTCAGGATTATAAAGGAGGTAGTTATACAGTTGAGTCAGATTGGTCTGCAGCAAGTTATTGGTATAGCATACTATCTATAAACAAAGATATAGATAAAATTAACCTAATAGGTTTAAGGAATAAGTCTTTACAAGGAGATCAAATCATAGCAAAGATAATGTCATTAATGGGTATAGTTACAAATTTTAATGATAGAGGCATTGAAATACGTAAGAATAATTCAGCATGTGACTATCTAGAATTAGATTTTAAAGATTGTCCAGATTTAGCTCAAACAGTTCTTATAGTAGCCGCATACCATAAAATAAAACTGAAGATTTATGGAGTTGAAAGCTTAAAAATAAAAGAAACTGATAGACTAACTGCAATGAAAAATGAGCTTCATAAAATTGGAGTTAGTTTTTATAAAAAAGAAAATTTTTGGATACTTGATAGAAGAGAAAAAGACTTTCCTAATTCAGTATCCATAGACACATATAAAGACCATAGAATGGCAATGGCATTTGCGCCACTTGCATCTGAAATAGACATAACAATAAATAATCCTGAAGTAGTAAAAAAATCTTACCCTATGTTCTGGGATGATATGAAAAAAGTCGGATATAGTATTACTTAATATATCTGAAATCTTGTCCTTTTTTGATGGCCAATACGGATTCATACATTAGACATATACAGCTTTCCACATCATCTTTATGGACTGTCTCAACTGTAGTATGCATGTATTTTAAAGGTAATGATATTAGCGCAGATGCAACCCCATCATTTGAATATGCAAATGCATCAGTATCAGTTCCTGTGAATCTAGATGCCGCCATAAGCTGATGAGAAATTTTATTTTTCTTAGCCGTATCAATAAGTAACTTTAATAAATTATTCTGTACAGCAGGACCAAAAGTTAAAGCAGGACCATCTCCTGATTTAATATCTCCACTTTTTTTCTTATCATACATTGGTGAGTTAGTATCATGAGTAACATCAGTAACTATAGCAACATCAGGATTTATTCTTTCAGCTATCATTTGAGCTCCTCTTAATCCAATTTCTTCTTGAACAGAATTCACAATATATAATCCAAAATCTAGTTTCTTTTTATTTTGATAAAGTCTTTTAGCAACCTCAGCAATCATAAATCCTCCCATTCTATTATCAAGAGCTCTACCAGTATAATAATTTTTATTTAAGACCATGAGTTCATCTTCAAAAGTAATAACACACCCTACATGAATTCCTAATGCTTCAACTTCTTTTTTTGATGAACAACCGACATCAATAAAGATATTTTTTAATGATGGGGTTTGCTCAGTCTTTGGGTCTCTAACATGAATAGCAGGCCATCCAAAAACTCCTTTAATAATACCTTTTTCTGTTTGGATATTAACTCTTTTAGACGGCGCAATTTGGTGATCAGATCCCCCATTTCTAATTACATATATATAACCATCATCAGTAATATAATTTACAAACCATGAAATCTCATCTGCATGGGCTTCAATTACAACTTTATATTTTGATTCAGGATTTATAACTCCAACAACAGTACCATATGTGTCAGATATATACTCATCTATATAAGGTGTAATATAGCCTAGCCAAATTCTTTGACCAGATGATTCAAAACCAGTCGGTGAATGGTTATTTAAATACTTAAATAAAAAATCTTTACTATGTTTATCCATTATTCTTGTTTTACATAAAAAATGTCTTCAGATTCTTTTTTCATTAAGTATTCTTCCCTAGCATACTTCTCAAGAATCTCTTCATTACTTTCAAACTTTTCTTTATCTATAGTGACTTTATCAATTTCTTGAACATAAAATTCTTTTTCTGTTCTTAATTCATCTAGTTTCTGTGATAACCTAAACCTATTTAAAAAGCCATTAGAATCAATTATTATCATCCAAATAAGAAAGGAAATAAAAAAAATAAAATAAAAATTTTTTAAAAGATATCTAAACTTTTGAACAACCATATTCCAAATATAAATATTTATTTAGAAGGAAATTTTGCTTTGTCACCTAAATCCTCTTCAATTCTAAGAAGCTGATTGTATTTTGCAATTCTATCAGACCTCGATAAAGAACCTGTCTTAATTTGTCCAACATTTAATCCGACAGCAATATCTGATATTGTGGTGTCCTCAGTCTCACCAGATCGATGAGATACAACAGCAGTCCATCCTGAATCTTTAGCTAAATTTATTGCGTCAATGGTCTCTGTTAATGTTCCAATTTGATTGGGTTTAATTAGAATAGAATTAGCACTTTTTTCTTTTATAGCTCTTTGTAAATATTTCAGATTAGTAACTAATAAGTCATCACCAACTA
>Ga0066866_10000686_pt1 | contig 13281 bp, 13 predicted proteins | sample ETN01SmetaG_3_FD_66435 | JGI IMG/M metagenome (GOLD analysis project Ga0066866, IMG submission 66435) | Marine microbial and viral communities from oxygen minimum zone, Eastern Pacific Ocean - ETNP2014F12-01SV263 | ecosystem: Environmental > Aquatic > Marine > Oceanic ...
AAAAATTAAAGAAAACTAACAAAAACAGCATTAAACCAATTATCATAGTAAATGCATAATGATATATATATCCTGTTTGAATTAATCTTATTCTAGTTGATATTTTTTTAATTTGATTAGCAATTCCATTTACAATTAGATTATCTATAATATTAACATCAGATTTAATCCATAAAGTATTTGCAATTTTTTTAAAATATAATGGAACATAATTGTTAGATAAGTTAATGAAACCATATTCACTTTCAAGAATTCTCTTTATTAAACTTAATTTACCTTCTAAAATTTTCGATAAATCTATTTCTTTGTAATAAATTAGATAAGATATAATAATTCCTATAACGAGAACGAAGAAACTTAAGCTTGTGAAAGCGTGTACTGTAAAACTGAAAGCACTTATAATATAGCTATTATAAAAGTTACTTGTTATATTAAAATCACTAGTAGAACCAGCAAAATAATTATTAAAAAGCATTGAGTCAAATAGCGCTAATCCTATAAACATGCTTGGTATTGCTAATGCAATTAAAGGCATTAATATTACATCCTTATGCTCTAATTCTGCACTATCTTCAATTTTAAGTTTGTTATCACCAAAAAATACTTTAAAGAATATTTTAGATGTATATAAAGTTGTTATAAATACTCCTGCAATTAGGGAATAATAAATAAAACTATTTCCATTATTTTTAAATATATCAATAATTAAATCTTTTGAGTAAAAGCCAGACGTAAATGGTATTCCCATTAAAGATATTCCCGCTATTAAATAAGCAAAAAATGTATAAGGCATAATTTTTCTTAATCCTCCCATCTTTGTGATATCTTGTTCATGATGGCATTTTAAAATAATTGATCCTGCGCATAAAAATAGCAATGCTTTAAAAAAAGCATGTGTTAGCAGATGATATATTGCAAAGGAATAATAAGACGCTCCAAGAGCTGCTGTCATATATCCTAATTGTGATATGGTTGAATAAGCTATTATTCTCTTTATATCATTCTGAACCAAAGCAACGAGCCCCATAAAGAAAGCAGTTGATGTACCAATAATTAAAATCAAATCTAAAACATATCCAGATGCATTATATAGAGGTGACAGCCTAGCAATCATAAATATACCTGCTGTGACCATTGTTGCTGCATGTATTAATGCCGAAATAGGTGTTGGCCCCTCCATAGAGTCAGGTAACCAAAAATGAAGTGGTATTTGCGCTGATTTAGCTGAAGCACCAATAAAAAGCAATAAAGCAATTAATGGTATTGCTTCAAAAGAATAATTTAAAATAGTTATGTTTTTTTCACTCAATGCAGGAAGAGACAAAAAAAGATTGTTATAATCTAGGCTTTTAGTAGACACGAAAATAAGTATAACTCCTAATAATAATCCTATATCACCTACTCTGTTTACAATAAATGCTTTTAGGTTAGCATTAACTGCGCTTATTTTTTCATGCCAAAAACCAATAAGTAAATAAGAAGAAAGCCCTACGAGCTCCCATCCAATAAATAATTGAAGAAAATTATTTGAGAAAACAATCAGCAACATAGAAAAAGTAAAAAAGTTAGTGTAAATAAAAAATCTATTAAAACCTGAATCTTTCTCCATATAGCCAATGGAATAGATGTGAATAAAGAAAGATATAAAAGTAACTATAAAGGACATTACTACAGATAAACTATCTACAAGTAATCCAAATTCAAATGTAAATTTATTAGAAGAAAACCATTTAAAAAGAGTAAAATTTTCAATGGGTGTAGGGTCAAATAAATAAGATATTAATAAAAACAAAGATAATATCATTGATATCCCTATTGAAATATTACCAATTATGGCAGTGCTTAAGTTACTTTTATCATTTTTAAATAAAAGAATTAATGACCCAAGAAGAGGGGAAAAGATAATTATAGTAATCAAAAAGTACATCATCCTTTTAAATTTCCTATATCGTCTACGTTGATACTATGTCTATTCCTATAAAGCACGACAATTATAGCTAGTCCAATAGCTGATTCCGCCGCTATTACAGTAAGAATAAAAAAAACAAATATTTGACCTGTTAAATCACCGAGGTAATTACCAAAAATTATAAAATTAAAATTTATAGATAAAAACATTAACTCCAGAGACATAAGCATGATTAATATATTTTTTCTATTCAAAAAAATACCTGCCAAGGAAATACTAAAAAGTATTGAACTAAGGAATAAATAATGTGACATAGGTATCATTTTAAATCCTCGTCTTTTACTATAAATATTCTATCTTCTTTTTTAACATTAACCTGTATATCAGGGTCTTGGAATTTATTATCTGATTTCTTTTTATGGGTTAAAGTTATTGCAGAAATAATACCTAATAATAAAATAACAGCAGCTATTTCAAACGCCAATATATATTCTGTATACAAAATATATCCTAGATTTTTAGTATTGCTATCACTTATTATATTTATTTCTGTAATAATATTTTTATCTGTATCTGCAAACTGATTTTGAAAAAATAAAATTAATAAGGCAGACATAATTATAAAAACAAATATGCCTTCATTTAAATATTTAACAAACCCGCCTGTAGCCTCTGATAAATTTATATCAAGCATCATCACAACAAAAAGAAATAAAACCATAACTGCCCCAACATATACTAATATAAGAATGACGGATAAAAATTCTGCGCCTAATAGCAGCCACAATACGGCTGAACAGAAAAAAGAGGAAACTAAATATATAGCAGACTTAACTGGATTATTACTTATAACCACACGCATTGAAGAAATGATTAAAAAGATAGAAAATAGATAAAATATTATAAGTTCTGCATTCATTTTCTTATCCTAGATTTTTTCTATCTTTAAGTTCTTCTTGTTCATAAATATCCCCAATTTTAAGGAGATCAAGCTTATGAACAATTTTTTCATTTCTATTTTCAAAATGGAATTCAAAAATTTTAGTTTCAACTATAGCGTCTACAGGACACGCTTCCTCGCAGAAGCCACAGTAAACACATTTAAATAAATCTATGTCATATTTTGTAGTTCTTCTTGTTCCATCTGTTCTCATTTCTGTATCTATTGATATTGCCAATGCTGGGCAAACAGCTTCGCATAATTTACATCCAATACATCTTTCCTCGCCATTTGGATAGCGTCTTAATGCATGTAATCCTCTAAATCTAGCTGATTGAGGTGTTTTTTCATCTGGATATTGAACTGTAATAGGTTTTTTAAAAAGTTTTTTACCTGTGATTGATAGTCCTTTCAATATTTCTAGAAGAAAGAAACTTTTAAATATTGTTGAAATTTTATTTATCATCCTGAGAACCATGGTTGAATTTTGTAATATATCATAAAGCCTTCTAAAAAAATCCATACTAAAGTAATTGGTAAAAATACTTTCCAACCTAATCTCATTATTTGATCATATCTATATCTTGGTAAAGTAGCTCTTAACCATAAAAATAAAAAAATAAAAAATAATGTTTTTATAGATAACCAAATAAAACCAGGCATCCAATTAAAATAATGTTCTAGAAAAGTTGACTCAAATGGTGATAACCAGCCACCAAAAAACATTATGCTTACCAATATACTTATAAGAATAAGGTTCATGTATTCTGCTAAGAAAAACATAGCAAAAGTAATTCCAGAATATTCAACATGAAAGCCGGCAACAATTTCAGATTCTCCTTCAGAAACATCAAATGGAGCTCTATTTGTTTCTGCTATTCCTGATATTAAATAAATAATAAATAGTGGAAATAACGGTAGCCAATACCAATTAACAATCCCTCCTTTTTGGGAAATAATAATTTCCTGCAGATTAAGACTACCGGCAGCCATGAGTACTCCTACTAAAGCAAAACCCATTGCAATTTCATAAGCTATGATTTGAGCGGCAGACCTCATGGAACCCAAAAATGCATATTTAGAATTAGAAGCCCATCCTGCTAAAATTACACCATAAACACTTAACGAAGTTAAGGCTAATATAAAAAGTAATCCTGCATTGATATTGGCAATTACAAAATATTCAGACAATGGAATAACCGACCATACCAATAATGATGGTACCAACATAATCATTGGCGCTGTTAAAAATAAACCTTTGTTTGCATTTGATGGAATAATGATTTCTTTAGTTAATAATTTAATTACATCTGCTATCGGCTGTAACACCCCATAAGGTCCAACCCTTGTTGGCCCCATTCTAGATTGCATAAAACCAATAATTTTTCTTTCTGAGTATGTTGTGTATGCAACTATTAAAAATAATGGTACTACAACCAAAAGAATGTCTATTAATGAATTAAGTATAATAAAAATAATATTCATGATTTTATAGTTATGCGATCTGATTTAGATTCGTTGAGTGTATTATTAAAACTAGAAGTATACACAATTGTATTGATTGGTAATTCTTTTTTTATAATAAAATTTTTTATTTTATAATTTTTATTATTTTCTCTAATTTCTAAAGTATCTTTGTTGTTAAGAATTTTACCTAAATCTGATGAAATATAAATAAACTTGTTATGTGACTGCTCTGTTGAGTTTAATGATTTTGATCTACGCACAATTTGATCTGAAGCATAAATATGTCGAAGGGTATTCTTATATATATAATTATTTGTTATGGCTTTGGAATTAATATTTTTAAGTTTTTTATTTTTTGAATAGTTGAGATCTATGTTCTGCAATGATTTTAAAAGAAAACTTCGGATAGAAGAAATATTATAATCTCCTAGATTATTCATTTTTATAAGACTATTTAATATTGACCAACCCTCAAAAATATTTTTGTTCGGATTAACGATTTTATTATAAGTTTGATATGTTCCTTCTATATTAATGAAGCTACCATCTGTTTCTGCAAATGTTGAAATTGGTATTATTACATCTGCATATCTTTCAATTAACGGTGTAATATAAGATGTAAAAAAAATATTATATTTAGATTTATTTAATGCTTCAGTAACCGCTGATGTATTCCAAAAATCGTGTTCAGGCTCTAAGTTAAAGAACACATATGTAGATAAACTAGATTTAATCATATCATATATGTTTAGTCCTGGTTTGTTGGCTGTTTGACCGCCAAAATTTCTATGCGGTATATTTCCAAATAACCAAGCAGATGTTGAGTTGCAGAAATCTGTTAAATATCCCTGTTGAGCGTTAATGGATTTTGAATATTTTGTAATTGAATCTAAAATTTGAGATTGATTCACAAGATAATTTATATTTGGACCAATAATTATTAATGTTTTATTATTAGTATTGATTGTGGGTTTATTTTTATCAAAAAACTTACTTAAATCACTGTTGTTTAAAACAATTTTTCCAGCCAGCTTAAAATCTTCGTCTAACGAATCGAAATGAATAGAAAATATCTTTGTATTCTTTTTAGATGCCTCGTTAAATCTAATTGTTAGAATAGGGAATTCTGTTTTTATATTTACGCCAACTAATAATATATTATCAAATTTATCTAAGTCATTTATATTGCAACCTAGCGATGGCATTAATGGATAATTTTCTTGATAATTAAAATCACTCTCGTTTGTTCTATGGTCAATATTTTGGATATTCATGTGTTTAAATAAATGTTGGAATAAAAATAATTCTTCACTTGTAGATTGCGCAGAGATTAAGCACCCAATCTGATCTAACCCAAAATCATTAATGGTTGATTTTATTATTTCATTTGTTTTATTTAACAATATTTCTTTTTCACACTCTACAAGCTTCTTATTGTTACGAATCATAGGTTTTATAGCCCTATCTTCTGAGTAAATGCCTTCATACCCAAATCTATCTCTATCTGATAACCAAGTCTGATTAATATTATGGTTTTCTTTAGGGACTGCTCTAACTATCTCATTGTTGTAAGTATGATAATAAATATTAGAACCTATACAATCATGTGGGGAAATAGCACTATGTTGTTGCAGATCCCATGTTCTAGCTCTATATCTATATGGTTTATTATTTAGAGCTCCCACAGGACACAAATCAATCATATTGCCTGATAGTTCTGAAGATATTCCCTCTTCTATAAAAGCTCTAATTTCCATATGTTCGCCACGACTTACTAAGCCCAGCTCTTTATTATTTGAGACTTCTTCGCCAAATCTTACACATCTTGAGCAATGTATGCATCTAGTCATCTCTGTTGAAATTAAGGGACCAACATCTTTGTCAACAACAACTCTTTTAAATTCTAAATAATTTGAGTGCCCTTCTCCATGCTGTATAGAGACATCTTGTAACTCACATTCTCCACCTTGATCGCAAATAGGGCAATCTAGCGGATGATTTATTAATAAAAATTCCATTGTGTTTTTTTGAGCATTTTTAGTTTTATTAGAATGAGTAAATATTTTCATATTTTCTTGTACTAGTGTAGAGCATGCTGGCTGTGCATATTTTATATTTTCAATTTCAACTAAGCACATCCGACAACTAGCAACAACTGATAAATGCTTATGATAACAAAATCTTGGAATCTTAATTCCATTTCTATCTGCAAGTTCAATAATTGTCTCATTTTCTCGCGCTTTATACTCTTTGTTATTAATAAAAACTTTCATATTAGGAAACCATAGACTCTTTTTTTTCTACATAATATTCAAATTCATGCCAAAAATGTTTTAAAAAACTTCTAACAGGCATAGCTGCTGCATCTCCCAATGCGCAAATACAATGTCCTTCGATTTGATTTGCAATTTTATTAAGCTGATCAAGATTGTTTAATGTTCCCTTTCCATTTAATATATTTGATAAAATCTTATGTAGCCAACCAGTTCCTTCTCTACATGGTGTGCATTGTCCACATGATTCGGAATAATAAAATCTTGAAATGCGATGAAGAACTGAAACCATGCAAGTGGTTTCATCCATAACAATAACTCCACCAGACCCTAACATTGATCCAGCTCTTGCAATCGATGGATAATCCATTGTTGTCATCATCATATCTTCTCCCTTAATTACAGGCACAGAGGAACCTCCTGGGATAACTGCTTTTAATTTATTTCCATTTAATACTCCACCAGACAGTTTTAATAATTCTGAAAACGGCGTGCCTAAAGGTATTTCATAATTATTTGGTTTATTTATGTGTCCGCTCATGGAAAAAATCTTAATTCCTTCAGAGCTTCCTATACCAATATCTTTATACCAATCTTCGTTATTTACCATAATTTTAGGAATGCTAGCTAAAGTCTCTGTATTATTAATTATGGTTGGTTTTCCAAACAGTCCTTTTATTGCTGGAAATGGAGGTTTAATTCTAGGCATTCCCCTCTTTCCTTCAATAGATTCAAGCATTGCGGTTTCTTCTCCAACAATATATGCACCTGCTCCAATTAAAGAATAAACTTCTATGCAAATATTAGTAGATAATATATTTTTACCTATAAAATTATTTTTATACGCTTCTTCTAACGCATTATTGAAAACCTTCCATTGTTCATCTAAAAACTCACCGCGAAGATAATTATAAGCTACTGAAGCTCCAATTGCATAAGAGGCTATTAACATTCCTTCAATAATTGCATGTGGGTTATATCTTAAAATATCCCTATCTTTGCAAGTTCCAGGCTCGCTTTCATCTGAGTTGCATACTAAATATTTTTGTTTTGCTTGTTGCGGTATAAATGACCACTTTAGTCCTGTTAAAAAACCTGCTCCGCCTTTACCTCTTAATCCTGATTCTTTAATTTTATTTATTATTTCTATCTTAGATGATTTTCTTTCTACTATTTTTTTCCATGCCCCATAACCACCTAGACTTATGTATGTTTCCATAGATGCTGGATTATTAAGATTAAAAGTTTCCGTACAAACTTTTATGTTCATTTTATTCCCTCTAAAATATTATCTACTTTCTCTAGAGTTAAATTTTCATAGTTTTTATGATTTACTTGCATCATTGGTCCCCCATTGCAAGCAGCTAAACATTCTATTTCATCTTTTAAATAAAATTTTTTATCTGGTGTGGATTCTCCAACTTTTATATTTAGTTTTTTTTCAATATGATTGAGTATATTATCTGAACCTCTAAGCATGCACGAAATATTATTACAAACAGCAATTACATTTCTTCCCACAGGTTTTATGTTGATCATTGTATAAAATGTAGCTACCTCAAATACATCAATATCTTTTACCTCTAAATATTTTGCTAGGGCTTGAATTATTTCTTTAGTAACAAAACCTTGGTTATGATGTTGTAGTATTAATAAACTTTCAATGATTGGGGATTTCGATTCCATGACAGGAAATTTTCTCTTAACCCTATCTATCTGATTTATAATTTCATCGTTAATAACATATTTTTGACTCATCTATCTATTTCCCCAAAAACAATATCTTGCGTACCTATAATAGTTACTACATCTGACAACATGTGATTTTTACACATTTCATTTAAAGCTGAAAGATGTGAAAAACCAGGAGCCCTAATTTTAAGCCTATATGGTTTATTTGCTCCATCAGATATTAGATAAATTCCAAATTCCCCTTTCGGTGCTTCAATTGCTGTATAAGTTTCACCTTCGGGTATACAATAGCCTTCAGTAAATATTTTAAAATGATGTATTAGTGATTCCATATCCTCTTTCATATTTTTTCTGTTTGGAGTAGCAACCTTCGCATCATCTATCATTATTGGTCCTGGATTATTCTTTAACCAATCAATACATTGTTTAATAATTTTATTGGATTGCCTTAGTTCTTCAATTCTTACTAAATATCTATCATAAGAATCCCCTGTTTTGCCAATTGGTATATCGAATTTAAGTTTATTATAAACCTCGTAAGGTTGTTTCTTTCTTAAATCCCATGGAATGCCAGAGCCCCTCAACATTGGTCCAGTAAATCCTAATTCAATCGCTCTTTCAGGATTAACAACTCCTATACCAACCGTTCTTTGCTTCCATATCCTATTGTCTGTTAGCAGATTCTCATATTCATTAATACACTCAGGAAATCTAGAAACGAAATCTTCTAAAAAATCTAGCAAAGTTCCTTCTCTGTTATAATTTAAATCTTTTAACTCATCTTTATTTTTAAGAATGGACTTTTCATATTTAGGCATACTTTCAGGTAAATCTCTAAAAACACCTCCTGGTCTGTAATATGTTGCATGCATCCTAGTTCCTGAAACGGCTTCATAACAATCCATTAAATCTTCACGTTCTCTGAAAGAATATAAAAATACTGACATAGCTCCAATATCAAGCGCGTGCGCTCCAAGCCAAAGCAAATGATTAAGTATTCTTGTAATTTCATCAAACATTACCCTTATGTATTTAGCTCTATCAGGAATATCTATATTTAGTAATTTTTCTATTGCTAGAACATAAGCATGTTCATTGCACATCATGGAAACATAATCTAATCTATCCATATAACCAATAGACTGGTTGTATGGTTTTGATTCGGCTAATTTTTCGGTAGCACGATGCAAAAGACCAATATGTGGGTCAGCATCCTTGATTATTTCTCCATCCATCTGTAAAACTAATCGTAAGACTCCATGCGCTGCTGGATGCTGTGGTCCAAAATTCATTGTAAAATTTTTAAATTCCTTCATTCTTTATTTTCTCTAATTACTTTTGGAACTAGAACCCTTGGTTCTATATCAACAGGTTCATGTATAATTTTTTTTAAAGTAGGATCATATCTAATTTGAGTATTACCAATTAATGGAAAATCTTTTCTAAAAGGATGTCCAATAAATCCATAATCTGTCAGTATACGCCTTAGGTCTGGGTGGCCTTCAAACAAAATGCCAAATAAATCAAAAGCTTCTCTTTCGTACCAATTTGCAGCAGACCATAAATTAACTACAGACGGGATTATTATTTCATTATCATCTAAATAAACTTTCACTCTAATTCTACAATTTTTTTTTATAGACAATAGATGATAAACAACACAAAATCTACTTTCGTTATTTTTATTTTTTATACTATCTCCAAATTTAATTCTTCCGTGTGATTTTGGCTTTATACCTCTATTATATCCCGTTGATGTTGCTTCACTTGTTTCCCATTCTGATTCTCCATACATGCTATAATCAATTGCACATAAATCTGATAATTGAGTAAATAGAAATTCATTATTATGTTTTAAAGTTGTCATAACTTTTAATAGTGAATTTTTATTTATTTTAAGCGTCACGATATCTGAATCTAAAATAAGATTATAGGGTTCAGTTATATATTTAGAAATAATATCTTGCATTGAAATAATTTACACAGGACTATTTGCTACTAATGTGTTTTGTCTTTTAATTTTATTTTGTAATTGTAATATTCCATATAATAAAGCTTCGGCTGTTGGCGGACATCCTGGTACGTATATATCAACCGGAACAATTCTATCGCAACCCCTAACTACTGCGTAAGAATAATGATAGTAACCACCTCCATTTGCACATGAACCCATAGAAATAACCCATTTAGGCTCTGCCATCTGATCATAAACTTTTCTTAAAGCTGGTGCCATTTTATTTACAAGCGTACCAGCAACAATCATTACGTCAGATTGTCTTGGGCTTGGTCTAAATAACACGCCAAAACGATCCAAGTCATATCTTGAAGCGCCTGCATGCATCATTTCTACAGCGCAACAAGCTAACCCAAAAGTCATTGGCCATAAAGAACCGGTTCTTGCCCAATCAAAAAGATTTGAGGATTTTGTTAAAACAAAACCATCCTTATGTATATTTTCTAATCCCATTCTAGCGCCCCTTTTTTCCACTCATAAATAAATCCAACAACTAAAATTAATAAAAACAATGCCATAGATATAATTCCAATAAAGCCTATTTCATGTACAACTACAGCCCATGGAAACAAAAAAGCTATTTCTAAATCAAAAATTATAAATAAAATTGCAACCAAATAATATCGGACATCAAATTTCATTCTAGAATCTTCAAAAGCTTCAAAGCCACATTCATATGGTGAATTCTTTTCTGTGTTAGGATTATTTTTGCCAAGCGTAAAACCGATGCTCAGCATTATAGCAGCAAAAATTATTGCAAAAACTAAGAATATTAATACTGGCAGGTACTCTAATAGCATATATTACTCCAACTCCATTATATCCTATAAAACAGACATTATATCCTATAAAACTTAGACATATAAATTATTTGTATGAAAAGAAATAGTTTTATTAATTTCATTATAATTTTAAAGGTCAATGGGTTGTTCCATACATAGGTCTGCCGATGGCCGGACTCGAACCGGCACGACTTTCGTCACTGCCCCCTCAAGACAGCGTGTCTACCAGTTCCACCACATCGGCTAAACTAAGGAAGGTTGTTTTGATTATCAGTATTAGGGGGATTAACTGATTCTTGTTGAGTTGTTATTTCTTTTTCTAATAAACTTTTATTATCTAGTTGTATATTTGATGCAAAATAAGCTAAAGATAAACTTGTAATAAAAAAAATTAAGGCTATAAAAGTTGTTAGCTTTGTTAAAAAAGTCGCGCTACCTTTTGCACCAAAAACTGTTGAGGAGGCGCCACTGCCAAATGCTGCTCCAGCATCAGCACCTTTTCCGTGTTGAACAAGTATGAGAACAACTAGGGAAACCGCAAGAATTATATGTATGGCTAGTATTATTGTTTGCATGATGTTATTTATCTCAAATTGACGAACAAATTTCAATGAATTTTTTTGAATTTAATGAAGCGCCTCCAACTAATGCACCATCAACATCATCTAATGACAATATTGTGGATGCATTTTTATTATTTACACTCCCCCCATAAAGTATTTTTATACTTTTATGCTTAGGCCCAATAATCCTAGACAATGACAGTCTAATATATGCATGGACATCCTCTATATCTTGAATTTGAGCAGTTTTACCTGTACCAATAGCCCACACTGGTTCATAGGCTATTATTAATTTAGAAGAATTTTGTTTAATTAATTGCTTAGATTTAAATAAAGCTGTTTTTAATTGATTAGCAATTACTTTTTTAGTAATTTTCTTATTACGCTCAATAATAGTTTCTCCTACGCAAAGAATAGTAGAAAATTTATTCTCCATAGACAATATAAGTTTATTGGAAATTTCATTGTTTGATTCTTGAAATATATGTCTTCTTTCAGAATGACCAATAAGAATATATCTCGCACCAAAATCTTTAATCATACTCGCGGAAATTTCACCTGTAAAAGCTCCTTCTTTATGGGGCGATATGTTTTGAATACCAACTGAAAATTTTTTATCCTTACCTATTATTGAAGAAATTGATGACAAATAAATTGACGGAGGAAGTAATACGACAGAATTTTTAATCTTTCGGGCTTTCAGAAAAGATTTTGTTAGATTTTCAAGGATTTTTTTAGAGCCATTCTGTTTCCAATTTGCAACAATTAAGTATTTAGCCATTTACAGTCCTATTTATTTTTGTTTTATATTATCATAGAAATACATTTCAAGTTCGTCTATTTTATTAACATCTCTATGTTCTATTAAGACTCTGATTAAGTTTTCTGTGCCAGAAGGTCTTATAAGAATTCTACCATTACCTTCAATCTCATTTACTAATGTAGCAAAAACTTTTTTATTATGCTTGTCTGATAAAAATTCAGTTTTATTAATTACTTTCTGATTAAATAGCCTGCTGGGTGTAATAGGTATAGATTCTATCATGTCATCTAATGAAATATTATTTTTATAATAATTCATAATTTTCAATAAATACAGTGTTGTAAGAAGAGAGTCTCCTATTGGATAAGGATCTTCTTTTCCATGAATTGCTTCCTCTGTATAAAGATAATAATCAAGATGATTAAATATAATATGGCCTGATGATTCCCCGCCAATTATTGAATGTATTTCTTTCATTTTTTCTAAAACATATTTATCTCCAACATCAGTTTTAATGAGATTGATGCCAATTTCATCATATGCTTTTTGTATGCCAAAGTTTGTCATAGATGTGCCTACAACTGCGCCATTATAATTTTCAACCTCTTTAAGATATTTAGAAAAAATAAATAGTATTTGATCTCCATTTACAATATTTCCCTTTTTCGTAATAAATATAACTCTATCTCCATCGCCATCATAGGATGCTCCAAAATCAACTTGATCTTTGTTAGATTTATTGTACTGAATTAGCTCTTCTTTCAAGACTTCTGGTTTAGTAGCGCCACAGCTTAAGTTGATATTAACTCCATTAGGCTTGTTATAAATAGGTACGACAATATAATTTGGGAAAAGATTAAACATGCTTTCAATATATG
>Ga0066866_10000687_pt1 | contig 13271 bp, 14 predicted proteins | sample ETN01SmetaG_3_FD_66435 | JGI IMG/M metagenome (GOLD analysis project Ga0066866, IMG submission 66435) | Marine microbial and viral communities from oxygen minimum zone, Eastern Pacific Ocean - ETNP2014F12-01SV263 | ecosystem: Environmental > Aquatic > Marine > Oceanic ...
TTACGACACATTTACGTCACAAATGAAATCTGCCAGTTGGGGAAATTAAGCTAAGTGTTTGTAATGATTGGTGCCGGAAAGTGGATTCGAACCACCGACCTACGCATTACGAATGAACTGATTTAGCTGCGTTTACGCGAGCGTTTTCGTTTAGATTTTGTACGTTGCTTTTTCTTTGCAGTCGGCTTCTTTCTTTTCTTGTTTTTTGGTTCCAATTTCTCAGATAAATAACTAATATTCAATTGTTTCCCGCAAATCCATACTTTTTTTAACATATTAAATATATTACGTGGCATTTCATTAGGTAAATCTACAGTTGTATAATCATTATAGATCGTTACGTTCTTAATATACCGACTCTCAACTCCTGCCTCATTACTAATAGCACCAACAATATTACTAGCCTTTACATCATGGTCTATTCCCACTTCAATTCGAAAACGTTCCATGCCCCTCTCTGGTCTCGCCTGCCTGGACTTTTCTTTTTTTCCAAAACTATTAGGCTTTCTTTCTCCCTTTTTCTTTTCAGAAATCAAGAAAGGCTCACTACCTTTAGATAGTTTTGCTAATGCTGTGGCTATGCTAATTGCAGAATAGCCTGTTTCATTTTGATACTCCTCTATAATTTTACGAAATAGCTGATTATCGTTAACCTCTAAGTTATCAGTAATGCTTTGTTTGAATCGCTGTATACGTTCCTGATTAATGACCTCTGCTGTAGGCATACTCATACGTTCAATTTTTTTCTTAGTTCCTTTTTCAATTATTCGTAACAAATGTTTTTCACGTGGCGTAACGAATAAAATACTTTCTCCCTCGCATCCCATTCTTCCTGTGCGGCCGATGCGGTGTGTATATGCTTCAGGATCATTTGGAATATCATAGTTAATTACATGGCTAATACGTTTGACATCAAGACCACGTGCAGCAACATCTGTCGCAATCAACATATCTAACTGCCCAGATTTCAATCGCTTAACTGTCTGTTCTCGTAATTTTTGTGTTATATCTCCATTTAAAGCAGCACAGGCGTAACCTCGAGCGGCAAGTTTTTCAGATAATTCGACTGTTGTAATTTTCGTGCGAACAAAAATAATAATTGCATTAAAATTCATGCTTTCAAGAATTGCACTCAATGAATCAAGCTTCTCTCTTCTGTTAACCAAGATATAACGTTGTCGGACTGTATCTGCTGTAATACTTTTTGCCTCAATAGTGATTTGCTCAGGTTTATTTAGATACTTTTTTGAAATGTTTCGAATAGGAGTGGGAATCGTAGCAGAGAATAATGCAATTTGACGTTGTTTTGGTAATCGTTCGAGTACCCATTTAACATCGTCTATAAAACCCATGCGAAGCATTTCATCGGCTTCGTCCAAAACAAGACATGTTAGATTTTCCATTTTTAATGTTCCGCGCCGCATATGATCCATAACTCGTCCGGGCGTACCAACAACAATATGCACACCGCGTTTTAGCTGACGCAATTGTACGCCATACTCTTGCCCCCCATAAATAGGTAAAACATGAAACCCGTTAAGAAATTTTGCGTATCGTTGGAAAGCTTCTGAAACTTGAATAGCGAGTTCGCGTGTAGGTGTTAATACTAAAATTTGTGGTGTCGTTAATTTAAGATTGATCTTTGATAATAATGGTAATGCGAATGCTGCTGTTTTACCTGTACCCGTTTGTGCTTGGCCAATCACATCTCGTCCATCCATCACAAATGGAATTATTTTTGCTTGAATTGGAGAAGGAGACTCATAGCCAACATTCTTTAGCGCTTTTATAATAGGTGGTGATAACGATAAGTCATTAAAGCTAAGATCGTTGGAATCGGTGTTAGTCATTAGATTGGCCTATAGGTGAATAACTAGTCTGGTTATGCTATTAGCAGAAAAAGAAGGGGGAGTATACGGACTTATGGATTTGTTACAAGATAGATATATTTAAGATTCTATCTTATGATTCTCTTTTAATAGCGCGGCCTCCAATATCATTTCGATAAAACATACCATCATAATCGATATTTTTTATCGCATCGTATGTATTTTTCTTTGCATCAGTAACTGTTTCCCCCAGAGAGGTTATGCATAAAACTCGTCCGCCTGCGGACACTACTTTACCATTCTCTTTTGTGGTGCCTGCATGAAAAACTTTCACGTCTCTGGGAAAATCAAAATCAAGACCATTGATTACATCTCCTTTGCTTGAGGACTCTGGATAACCAGCTGAAGCTGTTACCACTCCTAGCGCGACGCGCTCTTCCCATTCAATAGAACATTCAGTTAATGTATTGTTATTTGAAGCAAGACATAAAAAAACTAAATCACTTTTTAGTCTCATCATTATTGGTTGAGTTTCTGGGTCGCCAAAACGGCAATTAAATTCTAATACTTTTGGTATACCCTCATTAGTAATCATAATTCCCGCATAGAGAAAACCTGTGTATGTTCTATCTTCACTGGCCATCCCTCTGATTGTTGGCATAATAATTTCATCTAATATACGTTGTTGCATGGTATTACACGCAATAGGTGCTGGAGAATAAGCGCCCATCCCACCCGTGTTGGGACCGTTATCACCATCATCGCGCGCTTTATGGTCTTGTGAGGTAGCAAGTGGCAAAACATTTTCCCCGTCTGATATAACAATAAAACTAACCTCTTCACCCTCTAAAAATTCCTCAATAACAATACGATGACCAGCCTCACCGAATTTGTTTCCAGATAACATGTTATTAATTTCTTTAATCCCCTCGTCTTCGGAAGATACAATCACCACCCCTTTGCCGGCAGCTAATCCATCTGCCTTAATAACAATCGGCATTGTTTTTGATTTTATATAATCAATTGCAGTCTTAGCTTGGGTAAAAATTTCGTATTCGGCGGTTGGTATTTGATATTTTCTTAAAAAGTCTTTACTGAAAGATTTAGAGCCTTCGAGAATTGCCGCAGCCTTTGTTGGGCCAAAACAAGTAAGTCCTGCCTTGCGAAATTCATCCACAATACCTGCTACTAAAGGAGCTTCCGGACCGATTATGGTGAGATTAATTGCTTCTTTTGCTGCGAATACTTTTAGCGCATCAATATCATCGGCATTGATTTGAATATTAGTAACTTTTTTTTCTTCGGCTGTTCCTGCATTACCCGGCGCAACATATACCACATCAACCTGACTGGATTGTGCGGCTTTCCAAGCCAAAGCATGTTCACGCCCACCACCACCGACAATAAGAATTTTCATATGAAATTAGATATATTTAATATCTGTTAAAATATTTTAGTGAAGAAAGTGTCGCATTTTGGTAAAGACCATCGCTATATCGTGTTCATCAGCAGCGGCGATCACTTCCTCGTCACGAACTGAACCGCCTGGTTGAATAATCGCACGTATACCTTCCGTTGCAGATGAATCAACCCCATCTCGAAAAGGGAAAAATGCATCCGAAGCCATAACCGCGCCAGTTATAGCTAACTTTTCGTCTTTTGCCTTAATCGCGGCAATGCGCGCACTATACACACGACTCATTTGTCCCGCACCAATGCCGATGGTTTTTTTATCTTTCGCATATACTATTGCATTTGATTTAACATATTTCACAACATGCCACGAGAAGATTAGATCGTCTAATTCCTGAACTGAGGGTGCTCTTTTTGTTACAACTTCTAAATTTTCACGATTAATAATCCTCTGGTCATTATCCTGCAGTAATAAACCGCCGCTAACACGCTTCATGTTTAATCGTTGAACATTCTCTTGTCGAACGCCCGATTCTAATAGGCGTATACCTTCTTTTTTTGCAATAATTTTAAGACTCTCCGTCGCGATGACTGGCGCGATGATTACCTCAACAAATTGTCTGTCAATAATTGCTTTTGCTGTTTCAGCATCCAGTATCCGATTAAACGCAATAATCCCGCCAAAAGCCGATATCGGGTCTGTGCTATAAGCGCCTTCATAGGCCTCAAGAATTGTAGATCCGATTGCAACGCCACAAGGATTTGCGTGTTTAACAATCACACAAGCTGTTTCATCAAAAGAAAGAACACATTCAAATGCAGCATCAGTATCAGCGATATTATTATAAGAAAGTTCTTTCCCTTGGATTTGCTTGGCGCTTGCTAAAGTGCCAATCATTGGTTGAGATTCTGAATAAAAAGCTGCTGTCTGATGGGGATTTTCGCCGTAACGTAAATCTTGTTTTTTTATGAACTGATTAGTGTAGGTAGACGGGTAATTTATATGCTCTTTGGTTTCATTTAAACCGCCTAAATAATTCGAAACATTTGCATCATAATTCGCTGTATGTGCAAAAACTTTTTGTGCGAGATAAAAGCGTGTTTTATCGCTGACATTTCCGTCTTCTCTTAATTCCTTTAATACAGTACCGTAATCTTCTGTATTAACAACAACAGTTACTGAGGCATGGTTTTTTGCCGCTGAACGCAGCATAGCTGGGCCACCAATATCAATATTCTCAATTGCTGCTTCAAAGGTGCAGCATGGTTTGCTTACAGTCTCTTCAAATGGGTATAAATTCACCACAACAAGATCAATTGCGTCGATTCCATACTCGTTCATCACTTCATCATCGATTCCACGTCTTCCCAAAAGAGCTCCGTGGATTTTAGGATGTAAAGTTTTGACTCGACCATCCATCATCTCTGGGAAATCGGTATAGTCTGACACCTGTGTAACATTAATATTATTCTTGATGAGTAATTTCGCGGTGCCACCCGTTGAGAGAATTGCAATTCCTAATTCTGATAAACCTTTACAAAAATCGACAATTCCAGATTTATCTGACACGCTGACTAACGCACGTTTAACGACCGTCATACAATTTGTCCTTCTTTACAGGGTAGCTTTTAAATACGACATTATTGTATAAATTGCGATATTGCAATGCATAAAGAGGCAGATTGATTTTAACTATAAAAGGGTGATGCATTTCCCCTATCTTAATCAAGTTTGTATTTTTTTAACCTATTACGTAATGTCGCACGATTCATGCCAAGCATAGTTGAGGCGTGGGTAATATTCCAGCCCGTATGTTGCATGACAACATCTAAAAACGGTTTTTCAACTTCCTCAAGAAAAATGTCATGAAGTTTGTTAGGCGTATGACCATTAAGATCATTTAAATATTTTTTCATGGCTTTCTCCACGTCATTCGACAGAGACTTTTTAGCATAATTTCTTTTTTCAGTAACAGTCTTTTTTTTTGCTTTCTTTCTAATCATGCTGCAAATCTCTGCGCTTTAAAAAATAAATTATTCAAAGCGTATATCTGCTCTCTTGCAGATTCAATGTGGTTTATCGAGTGGCTTACTGCATTTGTGTGCTTTTGTTTTCGGCTATACCAGGATACATGCTTGCGTGCTATTCGAACCCCTTGTTGCTCACCATAAAATTGATGTAATCGAGTAACATGTTCTATAAGAGTGTTGTGAATTTCCTCTGGGCTGGGTAATGCTAATTTCTCGCCTGTCCTCAGGTAGTGGTTTATCTCTTGAAAAATCCACGGATTACCCTGTGCTGCCCTTCCTATCATAATTCCATCAACCCTATATTTTTTTATTATATCTTCTGCTTGTTCAGGTGTTGTGATATCGCCATTGGCAATCACCGTAATATTTACTCGCGCTTTAATTTCGCCTGCTGTTTCGTGTTCAGCATTACCTTTAAAACCACAGGCGCGAGACCTGCCATGAACCGTAAGTGCTTGTATGCCTTCATCCTTGGCGATTTTTGCTATGTTAAGCGCATTACGGTTAATTTTATCCCAACCGGTTCTTATTTTTAGTGTTACCGGCACAGCTGCTGCATTAACAACGGACTCTAAAATTTTACCTACTAGTATTTCGTCTTTTAATAAAGCTGAACCTGCCATTACCTTACAAACTTTTTTAGCTGGACATCCCATATTAATATCGATGATCTGCGCGTTATTATCAACGTTAAACTTGGCGGCCTCAGCCATCATATTTGGACTAGCGCCGGCAATCTGCACAACTCGAGGCTCCAACTCGCCGCCAATATCAATTCTCAGTTTTGTTTTTCTAGACTTAAATAAAGAAGTGTTCGACGTCACCATCTCAGAGACAACCAAACCTGCCCCTAATTCGCGACAAAGCATCCTGAATGGTTGGTCAGTAATACCTGCCATCGGCGCAAGCACCAAATTATTTTTAAGCTTATAAGGTCCTATTAGCATTGAACCAAAGAATCGAAATCCGTCTCAATATAATTTAACAAGAAAAACTTTTTTTCTTATGATAGCGACAAACCGTAAGTTGTAAAGCAAGAATATTTTGATGAATAAAATCAGTTACTTTAAAGTCTCACCCCATGCAAACTTGCCCAACTTTTTCTTAAAACAGGTTCATCCATGTTAAAATGAGTCCCATATACTGCCAAACATTCTTTTGTTTGCGTGGAGAGTAAACCAGATAAGATTATATGACTACCTGGTTTTGTTAAGCTAGAAAATTCTTTAAGTAATTTCTTTAATGGATTTTGTAAAATATTGGCGACCAAAATATCCGCTTTTGGAATAACAGCGTTTTCAGGATGACATACCAAAATATTTTCTTGTAATTTATTTTGCTCAATATTTTCACGTGTTGTATTTAAAGCTTGTTCGTCTATATCAATTGCAAAAACTTTTTTTGCGCCAAATTTTACCGCAACCATTGCAAGAATCCCTGACCCACAACCATAATCGATAACAATTTTGTTGTTTATGTCATTTTTACAGAACCATTCTATGCAAAGTGATGTTGTCGGATGAGCCCCCGTGCCAAATGCAAGGCCTGGGTCAAGAACTATAGTTGCTATTTTATTTTTCGATGGTTCACGCCAGCTAGGTGAAATACATATTTTATTTGAAAAAAATATTGGCTGATATTTAGATTTGAATTCATTAACCCAATCTTTATCTTCTAAAAATTTAATATTATGACTGTAGATAGCATTACTACCGACATGGCTGTGTAATTGAATAAGCAAGTTATCTATATTGCACTTTGAATTTAATAAAACACTTAATTTTGTTCTTTCCCAGAACGTATTACCATTATCACTCTCATCAAAGACAGGTTCGCTACTAGACGCAGTTAAACTAACTGAAATTGCGCCGAGCTGTTCAAGTAATGCTGATAACTCCTCTGCGTGAGTTTGATTTGTTTCCAGTTCAAGTTGTAACCAACTCATAAAATTAAGATTTAAACGACACAAATAAAAAATCTATTTGATACCCAATTTATTCTCCAAATAATGAATATCAGTACCCCCTGCGGCAAACGCAGTGTCCTGAACGAGGTTTTGATGCAGTGGGATATTTGTTTTAATGCCATCGATAACGATTTCAGATAGTGCCATTGATAAGCGAGATATTGCAAGCTCTCTAGTTTCTGCATGTGCAATTAATTTACCAATCATCGAATCATAATAAGGAGGCACTTTATACCCTTGGTATACATGTGTATCGACACGAATGCCGAACCCACCAGGAGGGTGATAATGTTCGATTATGCCTGGTGAGGGTAAAAATGTCTCTGGGTCTTCGGCATTGATACGACACTCAATCGCATGCCCTCTCACCTTAATATCAGCCTGCTTATAGTTTAATGGATCGCCGCTTGCGACTCTTAATTGCTCTTTCACAATATCAACGCCCGTGATCATCTCTGTCACTGGATGCTCAACCTGGATGCGTGTATTCATCTCTATAAAGTAAAATTCTTCGTTCTCATATAAAAACTCAAAAGTACCTGCACCACGATAGGAAATTTTTTTACAAGCTTTTACACATAACTCTCCGATCTTTTTTCGTGTTTTTTCGCTTAGCCCGGGAGCAGGCGCCTCTTCAATAACTTTTTGGTGCCGTCTCTGCATTGAACAATCGCGTTCGGCCAAATAAATAACATTTCCATGTTCGTCTGCAAGAATTTGTATTTCAATATGACGTGGGTGCTCAAGAAATTTTTCCATATAGACAATATCATTACTAAAAGCAGCTGCCGCTTCTGCGCGCGTTAATGTTATTGATTTAAGTAATGTCGCTTCACTATAAACTACGCGCATGCCTCGGCCACCACCTCCGCCAGCAGCCTTAATAATAACAGGGTAGCCAATTTCTTTAGCTGTCTTTATTAGTTGTTTTGAATCATCCCCTAATGGACCATCAGAACCTGGCACACAAGGAATACCTGCTTTTTTCATTGCCTTGATTGCCGAAACCTTATCGCCCATCACCCGTATTGTTTCAGCCTTCGGCCCAACAAAAGTAAAACCGCTTTGTTCTACTCGTTCTGCAAAATCAGCATTCTCGGAAAGAAATCCGTAGCCTGGGTGAATACCAACCGCGTCGGTTACTTCAGCTGCACTAATGACCGCGGGAATATTTAAATAACTATCAATTGAGGTTGCCGGACCAATACAGACAGATTCATCAGCAAGATAAACATGTTTTTGTTCACGATCAGCAACTGAATATGTTGCAACCGTTTTAATACCAAGCTCTTTGCAAGCACGCAAAATTCTAAGCGCAATTTCGCCACGGTTTGCAATTACAATTTTTTCAAGCATGGATAATTAAGACTCATATAGATTTATCATGAATAAACGCAATTAATAAAACAACGTTTTGGTTTAAGACGGACTAATAACAAATAAGGGTTGTCCGTACTCTACTGGATCACCGTTTTCGACTAATATGCGAACTAACTTGCCATCAATGTCAGCTTCAATCTGATTCATTATTTTCATTGCTTCAATAATACAAAGTACATCACCTGTCTTAATATTTTGCCCTTTATTTGCAAACGGTGGCTGATCAGGCGAAGGAGAACTATAAAAAATTCCTACCATTGGGGCAGTAATAATCTCACCCTCATCACTGTAATCATCATTTGATAAATTTTCGTTAGCACTCGATTGTTTTTTTAATGGACTACCCTCATCGACGGGCGGTACGTTAGCCGTCGTTTGAGGCAGAGGAATTGACCCATCGCGACTGATACGAACTGATTCTTCGCCTTCATGAATCTCAATCTCGGCAATCCCCGACTCCTCGAGCAACTCAATTAATTTTTTTACCTTTCTAATATCCATAATATTTTTTCATTATTTTTTTAGGTATCGTTCAGCGCCCATTAAGGCAAGCTCATATCCATAATCACCAAGACCGCTCACAACAGCAACGGCAATGTCAGATAAATATGAAGACTTTCTAAATTCCTCACGGGAAAATACATTCGATAAATGTACTTCGATAAAGGGAATTTGTGTGCCCAACATTGCATCACGCAGTGCTATGCTGGTGTGAGTAAATGCGCCGGGGTTAATGAGTATAAAATCCACCCCTGTTTTTTTTGCCTCATGTATTTTATCTACTAGTTCATGCTCGGCATTGCTTTGAAAACTTGAGAGTGTATTACCTTGTGCTGTCGCCAAATTCAGTATTCTGGCATCTATCTCGGCTAGCGTTGTTGTTCCATAGACCTCCGGCTCCCGCTCGCCCAAAAGGTTTAGATTTGGCCCATTTAAAACTAGAAACTTCAAGTAAATCCCCTATATATAATAACTGATATTGTTATTTTTAATGATTTTAACAGCATTTAGCTGAATTTTAACAGAAGTTTAACGAAAATACGAACAGGTTATTTTTGCCAATTTTGCTTATAAGAAGTTCTTAATCACCGCCTCTGCCTCGATCTTAGATAGCGGTCCGCGGTGAGTATATGCGATTTTACCTTTAGAATTGATAATCACCGTATATGGCATTGCGCCAATATTATTCCCTAATTGACTGGCAACTTTTATCACTTCATCCCCGCCAACCAATGAGGGATAGTTAACATTATATTCTTCGATAAAATCTCTCACCTCATCTGCCTGTTGTAATGCAATTCCGATAAATTGTAATCCTTGTGTTGCATATTTTTCTTGTAGCTCGACAAAAGCAGGGATTTCCTCACGACAGGGGGCACACCATGTCGCCCAAAAATTAATTGCAATCAACTTGCCTTTCCACTCAGATAAATACCGCCTTTCACCATTTAAATCCAACAAACTAAATTCCGCTACACCCATACCAATAACTTCTTCGGGGCTCGGTGATTTTTTAGTGTTTAACTGTGCTTCGAGAATTCCATCATCTTTTGATATCTGCTGAAAATAATAACCACTAAGCCCTGAAAGTATTGCTACAAGAATTGCTACAAATATTATCTGCCATCGTTTCATAAGGATTTAACTTGTTTAATATGCTTAATAAAATTTTCTGGTTTAGAAAAACCAATAAGACGATGAGATTTAATCTCTTCTGATTGTTGATTAAAAAAAATAATTGCTGGGGGACCAAATAATCCAAAATGTTTTAACAAAATTTTATCGGCATCATTATTTTCTGTAACATCTGCTTTCAGTAAATTTATATCTTGCAATATATCTTGAACCAATGGTTTAGAAAAAGTATGTGCCTCCATTTGTTTGCACTCGACACACCAGTCGGCATAAAAATCTAACATCGCTGACTTACCCTCAAGCTTCGACTGCTCTAATTGTTCATTCAATTCTGAAATGTTCGCTATATAAACAAACGGTAGAGTTTCAGTTGTGAAATTATTAGATAGTATTCTTTTGTTAAATGGCGCTAATACAGTTCCCCCGCCACTTACCGCAGCATAAATCAAAATGCCGCCGTAGAACATCATCATTAAACCCAGGCCTTTATGTAATCGTTGCCAGTAATTAATACCCTTTTCTTGGCGGTCTAATGCACCAAGAAAAATTGCGCTAACGATAAATAAAGCTGCCCAGAGTAATAAAGTAAATATTTCTGGTAACACACGTTCTAAAAACCAAATGGCGACACCCAACATAATGACGCCAAAAACACGCTTGATATTATTCATCCATGCGCCAGCGCGTGGTAATAATTCACCTGAACTGATACCAATAATCAATAGCGGTACACCAAAACCCAAACCCATTGCAAATAAAGCAAGGCCACCGAGTTGCGCATCGCCAGTTTGACTAATATAAAGTAATGCGCCCGCAAGTGGCGGTGCCACACACGGGCCAACAATAACAGCAGATAGTAACCCCATCAGCGCAGCACCCGTCAGAGTACCACGACCAGAATTACTTTGATTAGCTACGACTTTATTTTGCCAACTGCTGGGTAATTGCAATTCGTAAAAACCAAACATTGATAATGCAAGTAGCACAAAAACCCCGCTGAATAGACTGATCACCCAAATATTTTGTGATGCAGCTTGAAGATTAAAACTGAAAAGACCAGCAATCACACCTAATACAGCATAAGTCAGTGCCATGGCCAGAACATAACTTAATGTCAGCATGATTGCCCTTGTTCTTGTTATACGAACTCCTTCACCGACGATAATGCCGGAGAGAATAGGAATCATTGGAAAAACACATGGCGTTAATGCCAGTAAAAATCCGAATACAAAAAATGAAAAGATATTGAATAACAAACTATTTTCTTTTAATCTTTTTGTGACTACATCTTGCTCAGATATAAATATTTCTTTATTAATCCCTTCATCAACAAGTAATGCCTCAAAAAAATCAGGAATTGAAACTGTTAGATTTTTCTTAATTGGTGGGTAACAGATCGAATCTTCCTTGCAACCCTGATAACCAATATTAATATTTAACTCTTTTATATTTGTATCTTCATGTGTAAATGGTACTAACAACTGATTATTATTGTAGTAAACTTCGACCTCACCAAACGCAAGGTCTTCTTTTAATTTACCTATCGGAAATACATAACTCCCAATTATGATTGATGAATCATTTGAGTTGATTGAAAACTTATCCTTGTATAGATAATAACCTGGTTTTATTTGCCAATTTAGTATTAATCTATTATTCGAAATGGCACTAACTGCCACCTTAAAAGCATCATCCGGATGAAGTACCTCATCGACAGAAGATGGCGTGGATGAAAAAATAGTATTTAAGCTATCTTCAAAATTAATCGCATTTACTGAATGTGAAGATAAAAAAATGCAAAAAATAAATATTCTTTTAAGAAAGTACATTGTTATTTAGTGTTCTCGCTAACCCAATTCAAATACTCAGTAAGGCCTTTCTCAATTGGGACTGCTATTATTTCAGGAAGTTCGTAGGGGTGTAGTTGTTTGATTCTTTTCTCTAATATATCGTATAAATTAAGTGTTGTTTTTATAATTAAAATATTTTCAGGAGTATTATCAACTTTATTTTTCCATCGAAATACAGACTGAACTTCAGGAATAATATTGATGCAGGCAGCAAGTTTTTCATTAACCAATATCTCTGCGATATCTTTCACTGAGATAGATGTAGGGAAAGCACTCAAAACTAAAATAGATTTTTCATTATTGGTCATATGTAATTTAAAGCTTTAAAATTACTTGCATAATAGTATTTTGCCCATACATTAAACATAATGCCATACTGATAGTTTAAAATGTATATTGAGGACATCGCTTTTGTTTAGAATTTTACTAATACTTTTTCTCACCGTACCTCTCGTTGAAATTGTTATATTAATCAAGATTGGCAAAGTCATTGGCGCAGGTTACACAATAGCCTTGGTGATTGGTACTGCTATTCTTGGCGCTGCATTGTTGCGTACTCAGGGAATATCAACACTCGCAAAAGTCCAAACAAATATCAATCGGGGTCAATTGCCAGCGATCGAATTAATCGAGGGTTTAATACTTCTCATTAGTGGGGTATTACTACTAACGCCTGGATTCTTTACAGATATGTTTGGCTTTCTAGCGTTAGTACCAATATTACGTCAACGACTGGCACAAACATTTTTTGTTAATTTCATGCAAAATCGTATTAACATCAAACAAACAAACACACGTACTGGAAATATTATTGAGGGTGAGCATTGGGATTCTGATTCGAAATAAAGCTTACAAAAAACATGCTATACGAAAAAATATTAATCATGGGACAAACCAAAGAAGGAAAAAAGTTTCGGCCAAGTGATTGGGCTGAAAGGCTCTACTACACGGTTGCTAGTTATGGGAAAAATGGCCGAATAGTCTTCAACCCACTTGTCAATCTAAACCAAGAGGAGAACTCAAAATGTTTTGTCATTAATGCAAGACTTCAAGAAAAAGACCCTATGACTTATGATTTCCTTGTTGATTTTGCAGTAAGCAATGAACTTGAAATGCGAGATCAAAATCGTAACTTAATACAACTATAACGTATTATTGATTATCTAC
>Ga0066866_10000688_pt1 | contig 13270 bp, 11 predicted proteins | sample ETN01SmetaG_3_FD_66435 | JGI IMG/M metagenome (GOLD analysis project Ga0066866, IMG submission 66435) | Marine microbial and viral communities from oxygen minimum zone, Eastern Pacific Ocean - ETNP2014F12-01SV263 | ecosystem: Environmental > Aquatic > Marine > Oceanic ...
CTAAAATTGCTGGCGAATTTACTTCTTCAGTATACAAGCGTCAAACCATTGATAATAAAATTGAAAACTTGTATCAAAGTATCCCATCCTTTAATACTAAACTACCTTGATAAAAAAACCACATTGCTAGCATTTGAATAAAATGAGATATATCATTATGGTTCATGTGTTCATGCAACATAACACCACTTTGTTGCACACCAGCTGCTACAAAAGTAATAATAATTCCTAGAATTATCATATTAACTCCATCTGATTGAAAAACAAAATATGAATACAATAATCCTACCAATACAATAAACATTAGAGGAACATAAAATAAAACCACATTAACGAAATCATCATTTTTTGTTACAATGAATAAATAAATTATTACTAGACATAATAATATCCATCTTAATTGAATCACAAATTGATATTCAAATAAATGATGCAACATACTTAGAAACATAAAATAGCTCATTATTCCAATTGAATATGTTGTGAATTTCCAAATTATATTAGCAACAGGAGTTGGAAAATATGGACCAACGCCATGACTTAATGCACCAAGAAATGCCCCTAAACCAAGCATGCGAAATGTCCATATCCAATGGTATTGTACATTAAGTAATTGATTAATATAAATACTTGATAATTCTCTAGAATAATAAAATGCAATAATAGCAATTATTAAATCAGTTATTGTTGTCATAGGCTCGTATATAATTGTTTTAACCATTTTTTATAAATCCATTACTAAATAAACTAATTCAATAACATCAATAATCGTTATTTGATTATCTAAATTCAAATCCCCTAGTTCCATAGAACAAAACTCGAGATCCATAAGACCCGATACAATATCAACCAATAATAAAATATCATAAACATTAACTTCATGATCAAGGTTTACATCGCCACTATTATTCCCACATGAAAACATTTCTTTCATAGCAGGTACTTTCATTGCAATGCAATGTATTGCGCCATTTGCAGCAATTATTTGATTACAGTCAAAACCTATTGCTTCTGATCCTGGAATGATTTCTTCATATTGGGTTAATACATCCGAATCATTTGCAAAAGAATCTGTAAATCCATAAATAGGAACTAATACCTTATTGTTAACTAATAGAGAATTAACATATGTATAAGTTATCCCATTACTATACGGAGGCATTGGCATACGAATAATATTAAATGACCTTCCATCACCATTGGTCTCATTTGCAAGCTGATTAGCAACTTGATTACATATTTCATAATTTCCTGGATACCCAGCAGATTGATTTTCATATTCGCCGACAATAATTGTTGTATCATTAATTATTTTTACAAACATATCAATATGTCCCGTACCGTCATTAAGTAAATGAGGGGTAATAATTACTTTGTGTACTCCATAATATTCTAAAAAATACTGCCTTAGTTGATCTTGCGTAAGATTAGGGTCAAAACCTTGGGAAACATCAAAAATTACATCTGAAACTATTACCGCGCCTTTCCCATCTAATAGCATATTCCCACCAGCCTCAACTAAACCTAAACCATAATAATTGACTCCAAAGCTTTCTGCAAATAATTCAGGAAAAGAGTCATCTTGAGGACGGGGTCTATTATATGTCAGATCAATTATTCCTCTTCTATTACCTGGCTCATAAATCCACCATGGTCCATAATCACGCATCCATACAGAATTAGTAGGCGACACTTCAAAAACTACTTGATTCATATTTACATTTGAATTGTTTAGTGTATTATATACTGAATTTTGCTCAGCTGAATTATCAACAACGACCCAGGCGGTATCATCTTCAGCAACTTTTTTAATTAAATCAGTTAACAAAGCTGAATAGGCTTCCCATGCAAAAAGGATCCCTGCAACACTATCAAATTCTGCTGGTGCATATAGAATGCTATCTGGTGGATCTGTAATCGTGCGATTCATTCCAATTTCATCTAGCCTATTTTTTTCTTCTTCTGATAAATTATGCGGTAAGGATTGGCTAAATAAGAATGAGCCCATTATTATGAACATTACAAGAGTAATTGTATGCATATTGATTATAGTTTTAGATATATAATTCATTTAAAGATGTTAATATTATTAATTTTTCTGACATTTCTTGCGCTTCTTTTTTATGATTATGTTTTATATATCCTTTTTGTAATATTTTAGCTTTATCAATAGCCATATTAATTGTAGCAATTCGATCTTTAGTATTTAAGTTAGGATTATCAATCATTTTTTCTAATGCTATTAATCGATATCGATCCATACCCCAATACTTCTTTGATAGTTGATCATCATGCCCACCATATTTTTTAATCAGTTTTTGATCCAAAAATAGAACACTATATTTTGAACAAATCCTCAACCACATATCATAATCTTCACAAACAGGTAGCTCTTCATCAAATAAACCGACATCATTAAATATATCTTTATGAATGATGACTGATGATGGTGAAATAACACATAATGGCAAACAGTTGTTATAAATATTACCACCATATTTCCTATGTTTTTTCATTGGGTTAACTCGCACTTGATTACGAATCCAAATTTCATCAGTATGACAAATTTTAAATGAAGAGTTTGTATTTAATAAATCTATTTGTTCTTCTACTTTATTAGGCAACCATTCATCATCAGAATCTAAAAAAGCTATCCATTTACTTTTGGCTGAGTTAATTCCAACATTTCTAGCATAACTAACACCTTTATTCTCTTGGTATTTCAGAATAACCTTAGGAAAACTGCTCTTAACTAGATCATATGTCCCATCAATAGAACCATCATCTATCACAATAATTTCATTTATTGGATATGTTTGATTTATTACAGAATTAATGGAGCAGTCAATTAGCTTAGCTCTATTATATACAGGAATGATAACACTAACAGTGTTTTGATGATTTTTCATTCAACTATCTGACTATAACCACAATAAATACATTTATCTCCCGCTTGTACTAGAAATCCGCATTCTGGACATTTCCATTCATCTAATGATAAATCTTTATATGGGTCATCTTTTAATTTTTGAACAGCAACTAAAATAATTACAATAATAAAAAAAATTATTATTATTGAAATTAATAAAAGAGTATATCCCAAATAATTATCCTATAAACCTTAATAAAAAAAAACCCTGCTAATTACGCAGGGTTAATTAAAATAACTTTATGATAAACCTTATTGTTTTAGACGGTATGTGCAACCTTCAATTGTTTTAAGAAATTTCTCTACTTGGTTTGATGTATGGAATAATTCATCCATAGGCTCAAATATGTCCGTTGGATACATTTCTTCATCAAACTCAACTAGGAAAATTGATTCAAGTTTTACTGTTACATCTCTTAGAACTTGCTTGGTAACGTTTTTACTTCTTAGAAAATTTATTTGAAGATTTAATTGTCCCTCGCTAGTCATATGGAATAATGGCAGCATTCCAAAGTCAGAATCGCACCTATAAGTCAATGTACCATGATCATTTCCTCTCCCCCAAGAAACTTCTGCAGCATGCTTTTCTGAAAACTCACAGATATTATTCCCAATTTTTGCTATTTCACGATTGCATTTTAGACGCATGTCATCCATAAACGTATTTTTATTCCATTTCATATAATAAATTTCCCCCAGACCTTAATAAAATATTCGGAATACAATAAATAATGTTGATTGAATTTAAAGAAAAATTTTATTTAATAAAAATGAAGGTTGTTTTTTTATAATTAAAGATTAAATCTAACTGGTAAGGTAAAATCAAAGCTAATTCGCAATCTATCTAATACCCATTCTATATCATTTGGAATGCTATTATGTATTTCCCAACTCTGATAAAGAGGTATAACTAAAGGTCCTAAATGAAAGCCTAGACAGATAAAAACATCTTCTGATTCCGATAAGCCACCAAAATCCATAAATAGATCTCCAGGTAGATAAGGTGATTTTTGATCAATACGCAAAGACCAAGCTTGTTTTTCTGAATAAAAGGGATTCCCATTCTCATTAAGAACTAGTCCCCGTAACCCCGGGCCACCATCATACAACAAATCAGTTAGCACTTTTAAATTTTCACTTTTCCCAGTCCGATCAAGAATATTTTCTTGAAAATCAGGGTCAGTTGAACCACTTAAAAATGTTTTGTATTGGGAAGGCAAATTTCTATTGAATAGATAATCACTAAAATAAAATCTAATTTTTGTATTAATCTTTTTTGTAAAACTATGGTTGCCGGATACAGTAAAAAAGATTTGAGAAAATTCTTTACCTAATTTCATACCCGTGCTCAAACCCAAACTAGATTCTTTATTTAATTGCCACTTTTTGTTATAATCAATGGCACCAACAATAAATCTACCTCCATCATATAATAATGGATTCAATGCAGATGATTTTAAAATATGATAAAATAAATTGACATTTAAATTAGAAATAGGACTGTCTAAAAAAGGTTCCTTAAATGTTCCAGATATACTTGTGTTCATTCCAGTTCTACCAGAAGTCCGATCAAAACGTAATTTAAAAACACTTTCATGAAACATATTAATTCCTCTTAATAGACGGGTAAATGAAATGCTTCCTATGGGTTTATTGTTTTTAAAATCATAAAGTAAAGATGCAGTATTACCGCTACCAACATATCCTGGAGAAAATCCAGAAAAAATATTTAGACCAGGTGTAAATCCATTATAGTAATTATATGAAAAGAACCAGGGAACTATATTGAATACATGATTAAAATAATTTGGTTTATCCCATACAAAATTAAATTCATAATTTTTAGATGTTCCATTATTAGTACGGTTAATATCAGGCATATGTTCATCAGGATCTATCTTAACCTTTATAGTCTCTGATGGAGGATTCAATATGACTTCATTTTTTATACCATTAATCCATTCACGTTCAAGTTCTACATCATATTTATCATAGTAAACAACTTCTACTGGGCAAACAAAGTTTCCACTATTAAATAAAACAAATTTGTTTCGTTTCTCAGTTACTCCATAATCTATATATGTAGTATTTTCAAAAACATTATCAAAAAACCAATCTAGGTTTTCATTAACATGGGCATTAAATATGTCTTCTAAATCTTCTGGATATGGATGTTTAAATTTCCATTGATCAAAAAAATCTTTAAAAATAATATCAATTTTATCTTCTCCAAGATAATTTTCTAGAAAACGCATAAACACTGCTGTTTTCATGTAGTGTTGACCATAATTAGATTGAGAATATTCATCAGCGGTATAATGTAGTGGCTGTGCATCTTTGTCAATTGCATTACCAACATAACTAGCATAATTAATCCAACTAAATGATATATTTTTCCCAATACCGATCTTATTTTGTATAATATCTTGTATAAGTATTTGTTCATTCCTGGATTGATATTTTTTTTGCCAATATCGAATATTTGAATACTGATTCAATCCTTCATCCATCCATGTATGGTCTCTTTCATTCGAACCAATAATTCCATAAAACCAATTATGGCCTACCTCATGCATAATCACATATTCAAGTAAATCCTGAGAACCTCCACTGGATATAACAGTTATATTGGGATACTCCATTCCTCCTCCTGCAGATAAATCACCATCTACAGCTGTTAAATGATCGTAAGGATAATCACCATAAAATTTGCTATACCAATACCCTGAATCATGTAAATATTCTATTGAATGCTCCCATAATTCAGCGTTTTTAGGTAAATAAAAACTCCAAAGTGTAATTTTTTTTGTGGAATCAGATAGAAAGAGACTCCCTTTCCTTACAATCCAATTTTTATCAGCAAACCATGCAAAGTCATGAACATTTTTTTGTCGAAAATGTAAAGTTTTCATCCTAATGCTTAATGAATCAGAATTATTTTTCATATTAGATTCTTTCTGCATCAATTTTATTTCACTTTTAAACTCCTTTTTTGATAACGCATGTAAAGAATCCCCAAGAATTGAAAGTGAATCAAGCCATCGATATTCATCCTGACCATTAACTAAGTCACCTGTTGCCATAATACGATAATCTACTGGCAATGTTATTTTTACATCAAACACGCCAAACTCACTATAAAACTCTCCCATAGTTAAGTATGGCATCTCGTGCCAACCCTTGTGATCATATACTGCTGGCTTTGGATACCATTGTGTAATTTCATAATGATTACCTGAGTGACCTAATCGTGAAAAAACCAATGGCAACTTTACATAAAAGGGGGTTTCAATTATGATAGATTTATTTGGTAATAATTTATTTGGTAAAATTAATTTAATAACATCAATCCATTCAGGATGTTGTTCAATATTTGTTCTTGCACCATTAACAATAAAATTTAGACTATCTATAAAACCTCTATCTTTTTTTTCAGAATTTGAAAAACGTAAATTATTCATTCTAATGTGCTGTTTAGCAAAAGCCGTAGAATCATTTTTATATGCATTGGGCCACAAATGAAACCAAATAAAATCTAGAGTGTCAGGAGAATTATTTGTGTACTCTATTTTTTCAAATCCCGATAAAGAATGTTCTTTATCATTTAAAGTGACATCAATTTCATATTTTATATCTTGTTGAAAATATTTTACATCACTTCCATTTATAAAAGATATTATATAAATGATGAAAATAAGATGTCTTGAAAAGTGTTTATTCATTTTTATTTATATTTGGTTTAACTAAGCTAAGTAATGCAGGAAGAAAAGTTAAATCACACACCAAAGCAATAAAAATTGTTAAAGCTGCTAATAATCCAAAATCAGCAGTTGGAGTAAAACTAGAAAAAACTAGAATTAAAAAACCAGTTACTAAAATACCTGTAGTTGTTATCATTGCTAGACCTGTAGTCATTATAGTTCTATCATTGGCTAATCTATGATGCCATTTAAGCGCTGGCAACTCCATTCTATATCTAGTCAAATAATGAATTGTATCATCAACAGCTATTCCAAACGCTACAGCAAATGTCATAGCTGTCGGGGGTCTAAGTATGATATCAAAATATCCCATTATTGCAGCCATCGCAAGCATTGGAATAGTATTTGGGATAATAGATATTAATGTAATAGGTACAGATTTAAATAATATTATCATAACTACTGTAATCAATATAAAAGCTGCAACAAAACTTGTTGTTAAATCACTTACTAAATAATCATTCGTCGCTAAAGCTAAAAACGTAGTTCCTGTTATTTCAACTTTCATATAATCTGGAATATTATTTTCTACATAGTTGTAAATATCTGTTTTGATCTCAGAAGCTCTTTTGGAATCGATATCTTTTACTCTTCCAGTTATTCTAGCCTTTGAATAATCAAAATTAGTTAATGAGTTAAATTTGTCACCATATATCAATACTGTTTGTGTTATTGCTGATCTAGAATTTGGAATAGTATAAAAAATATTGTTACCATCATTCATAGCTCGGTTAAATTCTTTAATATGATCTACCATAGATATCATTTTCCCGATATCGTTAATACTTGAGATATATTTTTGCAACTTATCCAAGTGTTCTAAAAAAACTGGATCTCTTATATCATTTATTTCATTAGGGCTATCATTTTTTAAACTTACTATTATTTCTAGAGGTAAAATTGCACCCATTCTTTCTTCTGCTATCATTATATCATCATAAAGTGTTGTTCCAGGCTTCAAATCATCCATTAATGAATTATGACTATTTATTTTAGATGCCCCGATAATTGAAATAACGGCAAAGAAAAAAGTAAAAATAATTATGGGCTTGGGATAGGATCTAACAATCTTAATAAATCCTTTTAAAATATTTATTCGAATCCCTAAGGAATATGATTTTAATTTTGTTATTGGGGTCTGTTTAAATAACATAATCATGGCAGGCAAATATGTCACGGTTAGAATAAATGCAAACATAACACCAGCTGCAGTCATGACACCAAACTGTCTCACGATGTCAATGTTTGACCTAATTAAAGAACCAAATCCAATACTAGTAGTAATAGAAGTAAGAAAAATTGCTGTTCCAATTTTTTCTATTGTTTGAGATAAGGCCTTTTTTTTGTCTTTTACATCAGATAAAGTGCCAAAATACTTAACTAAAAAATGGACAGAATCACCAATACCAATAATAAATAGCAATGTAGGAATAATATATGTCATAATATTGAAATCAATATCTAATATCACCATTAAACCAATAGTCCAAATAACAACCATTATAATAATAGACATTGGAATAAGTAATGCTAGCCACGAACGAAATACTACAGTAAATAAAATAATTATCATTATCGCAACAGGAATTAAAAATCGTATAGTATCAGTTACCATTAGTTGAACATATCGAGTTCTAAGAACTGGAATTCCTGATTGATGCCACTTCCAGTTCGCTAAATTCTGATAATGATCAATTTCTTCAATAATCTTTTCTCTCTTATCATGATTATTAAATGATGCATCTAACTCTATTGCAATTGAAGCTAATTTTCCATCTTTGGAAATCAGTGTTTCTTGCGCGAACTCAGATGAGCTGATTCTTTTTTTTGCTTCTAATAATGAATCTGTTGATAAAGGTATATAAGGATAAACGGAACGTAATAATTCATCTTCACCCTCTGTAAAAATTTCTAAATTTGATAATCCAGTTACTTCATCAATACCTTTGATAGATTCAAATTTTTCAATTAAAGTTTTATTAAGATTCAGATTTTCATAAGAAAACGGGTCATCACATTCATACATTAATAAAATAAGATTATCTTCACGCTCAAACTCTTCCAGAAAATCAAAATATTTTTCTACGTCTGGATCATTAATTGCAAAAAGCTCTTCTATAGAAAAATCCATCTTTAACTGGCTGGCAGAATAGATCATCGCTATAGTAATGAATGCTGTACATCCAATTATCCATTTAGGATGATCTAAAATGAAATTAATCCATTTTTGAAAAACTGTTTTCATCAAATAAATAATATTGTAGAAAAATGGGAAAGATTTTACATAATTCTTTTAAAGCAAGTATTACAAATAATTAAATAAAAAACCCCTGAATCATTATGATCCAGGGGTTTGCAATAATATTAGCAAAGGGGAATACTACATTCCCTGTACTTTGCCTGATTTTTTATACAATTGCCATACAACATGCCAACCCAAAGCAACCATCACCATTAGAGGAACCCAATTAGTTCCATCCGTTACTCCAAAATTTCCACCACTCAAAACACCGGCTGCATGATGTTGATTAATCATTGTCCATAAGAGTGGTACAGACATATATGTATTATGCTTTGATCGTAAACCAGCTAGCGCTACTAAATCCCCATCAGGCGCATCTCCATTTTTAATAGCAGATATAATTTGCTGCTGTGCTGGCCAAATACGAAACCATACATTAAATGCCATATTTGTACCAAGTAATGCACCTATATGAATATTAAAGGAACGATAACTAAAACCTGCCCATTCTTTCATCATATATGTAATAAGAGCAATTAATACAAAACTAATTATAGTAATAACTCGAACGTTATTAGCTAAACCAGTTTTATATAATGCATCATATAGAAAAACACCTAAAAAAGTAACTGCGATCATAATAAATGCATTTGTACTCCAATCACCATCATCAAAGGTTAATCCACCATGATAAAAAACAATAAGCAATAAAACTACGCCAGTAACCCAAGTCCAAGCTGCTCCCCATCGGAACCAATAAAGTGCACGTGGCATCAGTTCAGGAACAACTTTCTTCTTTGTATCTGCATCAAGAGTCGCTACAAAGTGACCATTTATCCAATTAAAAAAATATAGCAAACCAATCCATGCGATACCTGCAATAATATGTAACCATTTAAATAAGGGATGTATTAATTCCATAGAGCCTCCTTTATATTTCTATATAATAAATTTTGATCAATCTAAATCAAAACGATCAAGATTCATTACCTTATTCCATGCGTTAACAAAATCATTCACAAATTTTGATTGCGAATCATCACATGCATAAACTTCTGCCAATGCTCGTAGTTGAGAATTAGAACCAAATACAAGATCCGCTCTTGTTGCTGTTCTAACTGCCTCACCCGTAGAACGATCAGTGGCTTCGTAAAGGTTTTTTCCCTTTGGTTTCCACTCAACACTCATATCGAGTAATGTGATAAAGAAATCATTTGTTAATTTATCCTTATCATCAGTAAAAGTACCATGATCATCAAAGCTAATTCCTAATGATCGCATTCCCCCTACCAGAACGGTCATTTCAGATGCTGATAGCCCAAGTAATTGTGCCTTATCAAGCATCATTTGTTCTGGGGTAACTTCCAAATCATTATTATGATAATTACGGAAACCATCTGAAAAAGGCTCTAATACACTAAAGGATTCTACATCTGTTTTCTCTTGAGTGGTATCTGCTCGTCCAGGATTAAATGAAACATTTGCACCTGATGCCTTTTCAATACCTACATTACCAGCAAGAACAATAACATCAGCTAGCGATGCGCCTGTATTATCTGAAATTCCTTTAAGGACACTTAATACTCTGGATAGCTGTTCTGGCTTGTTCGCTTCCCAATTTTTCTGCGGCTCTAGCTGAATACGTGCTCCATTTGCTCCACCACGCATATCAGATCCACGAAATGTTGATGCACTTGCCCAGGCCGTCTCTACCATTTCTTGAATACTTAAATTGCTTTCAGAAATTTGAGACTTAACTGATTCAACATCATAATTCGTATTTCCAGCTGGGATGGGGTCTTGCCATATTAGTTCTTCGCTAGGTGATTCAGGCCCCAAATATCTAGAACGAGGACCCATATCACGATGTAATAATTTAAACCAAGCTCTTGCAAATGCATCTGCAAACTGATCAGGGTTTTCATGAAAACGCTTTGATATCTCTTTATAGATTGGGTCTTCACGCATTGCCATATCAGCAGTAGTCATCATTGTGGTGACGCGCACTGAAGAATCTTCAGCATCTGGCGCAAGATCTTCATCTTTAGGATTAATTGGATGCCATTGGTGTGCGCCAGCAGGACTTTTTACAAGTTCCCATTCGTAGCCAAAAAGTATATCAAAATAACCATTATCCCATTGTGTTGGATTTGCTGTCCAAGCTCCTTCAATTCCACTTGTTATAGCATCACGACCTTGACCAGAACCATGATCATTTTTCCAACCTAATCCCATCTGTTCAACTGGTGCTCCTTCAGGCTCCACACCAACTAAGTCTTCAGATCCAGCTCCATGGGCTTTACCAAACGTGTGACCTCCTGCAGTTAGTGCAACAGTTTCTTCATCATTCATAGCCATACGACTAAATGTTTCACGAATATCCTTTGCGCTTGCGAGAGGATCTGGATTTCCATCTGGCCCTTGAGGATTAACATATATTAATCCCATTTGGACTGCTGCTAGTGGTTTATCAAGATCACGCTCACCTGTGTAGCGATTATTCGTAAGCCATTCATTTTCTTTTCCCCAAAAGATATCATCTTCAGGTGCCCAAATATCAGGACGACCACCTGCAAAACCAAAAGTCTTTCCACCCATTGATTCTATAGCAACATTTCCAGTAAGAATTAATAGGTCCGCCCAGCTTATCTGATTGCCATATTTTTGTTTTATAGGCCAAAGTAGTCTGCGTGCTTTATCCAAGTTTCCATTATCTGGCCAACTATTAAGTGGCGCAAAGCGTTGATTGCCTGTATTGCCGCCTCCACGACCATCAGCAGTTCTATAGGTACCGGCAGCATGCCAAGTCATTCGGATAAACAAAGGGCCATAATGCCCATAATCAGCAGGCCACCAATCCTGTGAATCTGTCATAACATCAGTTAGATCTTTTTTCAGAGCTTCATAATCTAGTTTTTTAAATTCTTCTCTATAATTAAAACCTTCATCCATGGGGTTAGATTTCGTATCATGTTGGTGAAGTATATTCAAGTTTAATGCATCCGGCCACCATTGATTATTTGACATGGAACCGCGTGTGTGTTGACTATTTGATCCATGTGAAACTGGACATTTACTTTCTTCTGACATAATGAACTCCTATAAATAATATTAATGTTTATTACAAATTCCAGTGATATTTATCTCAACATTATCAGCTTCAAATTTGTATTGATTCCAAACTTCTTTTTGTAATTCTTTTGTATGCATATGAATATCAATTATATCCCCACATTGTTGACATTTTAAATGATCGTGCGAAACTGTATTCCAATCATAGCGAGCTATATTGTCATCATACAATATATTAATTATTCCATCTTGGTTAAGCTTACTCAAATTTCTGTACACAGTTCCTAAGCTAATATTAGATATGTTTTTCTTAGCCTTTTTATATATCCAATCTGCTGTAGGATGTGAGTTCGTTCCTTGAACAATATTTTTTATTAATTCACGCTGCTTACTAAATCTCATAATTAATTTTATTTATAAATAGTAATAATTCCTATTACTATAAGTTTTTTATTATTTTTATAACTCTTATATTTATAATCAATTATTTATCTAACTAACTAAGTATAAGGAAATAATAAATGTCTGATTATGTTTGTGAACATTGCGGTATGGGAGTAACGGGATTAAATTGTGTAAAATGCGGTAAAGAACTAGTGCATGATCATTTGACAAAAGATGATGGCTCTACAGTATCTATTGCAAAATGCCCAGAAGGTCATGGTAAAATAAAATCACCTATGTGTTGTGGACACGATATGAGTTGTAGTATATAAATTACTTATTTTCGGGATACGGAAATAAATCTGACAACAAACTAACTTTTCCATATCCATCTTTATATACAATATGGCTACGATTAAACTGGGTATAATTGGTTAGACCAGAAGCTGCTGCTAAAGAATTAAGACCATTTCGTAAAGTTATTACATAGTTTAAAACACGCCACTGTTTTTCGTCAGTAACCAGAGCTTTTTGATGACCTGGATCTGTTGTTGCAACACCAACAGGACACGTATTTGTATGACATTTTTGCGCCCCAATACATCCAACCGATATCATCATTCCTCGAGCTATATTTACTAAGTCGGCGCCCATGCCTAATGCAATTGCAATCCTATCTGGACTAAATAATTTTCCACTTGCAAATACTTTTACTCTATCTCTAACTCCATACTTATGTAGAGCATTATCTAAATATATTAAACCTGAATGGACAGGTAAACCCATCGTATCTGCCATTTCTTGATATGTTGCTCCAGATCCACCTTCTCCTCCATCTACAGTAATTGAATCTGGTCCTCTTCCAGATTCAGCCATAAACTG
>Ga0066866_10000691_pt1 | contig 13255 bp, 9 predicted proteins | sample ETN01SmetaG_3_FD_66435 | JGI IMG/M metagenome (GOLD analysis project Ga0066866, IMG submission 66435) | Marine microbial and viral communities from oxygen minimum zone, Eastern Pacific Ocean - ETNP2014F12-01SV263 | ecosystem: Environmental > Aquatic > Marine > Oceanic ...
CAGTAGAGTGTACCCGGCGAAGCGTTCTGCGATTTCGAATCGTGTATGCGCTTGTTTTCCCCGTTTGCCGGCCTGCATGATTTCCGGCCGACCGCGCACCCAACCGATTTGGGCATCTGTTTCAAACGACTTCTCCTTCGGGGCGCCATGGACAAGACAATGGAAATTGCGATGTTCCTGATTGGAGCCGAGCAAGTCTCCGATCTTCTGTCGGGCTTCGTTGCTTTTGCAGAACAGGACAATGCCACTGGTTTCGAAATCGAGGCGATAGGCAAACCCGAGATGGCGCAGTCCGCGCTTGGCTACCCAGCGCGCGTTTGTGGCAATGGCGTGCTGAATCAGGAGTGAGACGCTGGGGCGGTCGGGGTACAACCGGCTATGCGTAACAGCCATGTGTGTCATTTTGTCGAGTGCAAGGAAGTATTCGTCCTCGAAAAGAACAGGAAACACCCATGACTGAGATTCATCATGGGCGAACAGGCGTATGACGTTTTTGCCAACTGAAGACACGTCGTTACTCGAGCCAATCGGCCCGTGTTTAACTGCCGTCCTTCGGCACGAAGCTGGCTGTGACGGATGAGTTGCTCGAAACGACGACCTCATTGGTCGCTGAGCCGGTGTTGACAGTCACTGCGCCAGACCATTCCTTGAAGGTGAAGTTCGGTGCCGGCTTGGCGATGAGTGTCACCCGTGTGCCTTGCTTGTAAAACCCGGAGTCGCCGTCATCACTCTCCACCTTGATTTCACCGTCTCCTTCTAGGTAGGTCTTCAGGGAGAACTTATACAGGTCGGCCGTTTCGGCTTGAATCCAAGTAGAGTAGGCCCGAGATTCCGAGTTCGCCCTTTCATTCTCGAGGTAAGCTGGGAACTCCGCCTCAAACTTGTCCTTTGAAACTGCAGTCTTCGCAGTCAGCTTCACTACAAATGCTGATTCCTCGGAGGTAGGGTCCGAGGAATCAGTGCTGCTGGCAATCAGTTCACTTGTTGCATTCACACTGAGGCCAAGTGCTTGGGTGCGAACATCCTCGCTGTTGGCCTTGTTTGCCAAGCCTGGGATAGCGCCACCCGCCGAGTCGAACGGGCCAAGTTTTGTCACGCTGAGGTTGTTTTCCTTGGCCACTTCGACGAGCGTTTTCTCTAGCTTGATGCTTTGCTGAATCTTCTCACCGTCGGCTTTCATCATTTTGATGCTTTCTGCTTTCTTGAAATCAGCAGTCACTGAGGCCTTGGCCTCAACAAAGGAGCGGTTGCGGGATGGGAGAATTTTTTTGAGTGACGCAATGTAATAGTCGCCGGCAGCCCCGCCCAGCGGCGGATCGCCAATGATGAAGGGGTTCTCCTTGGTTAATGCAAATACCTGTGAGGGCCGGACTTGCGGCAGGCCTGACACGATGCTGTCCTGACGCCCCACGGGAGGAGGGGCGTTGGCGGTGAGGCTTTGCAGGAGCGCCATCTTTTCCAGAGTGTCGAGGGCTGGTTGGGTTTTGTGGGTTTCTTCGAGGCTCTGCTGGAAATCCAATCCAGCCTTGTAAGCTTCTATTACCGCCAATCCAGATTTGATCCCCTGCGCCGTGGTCAGAATCTCAGATCTGATGCTGCTTGCTGCTTCCTCTGGCTTCATGCCCTTGTATTCGTTGGTGCGTACGTTTGCGATCTGCCCGGCCAAGGCTAGGATGCTGTTGGTCTTGTACCCTACCAAGTTCGTGATGCCTGCCCAGTAGCTTTGCAGCAACGGCTCCCGTTGAGTTGGCTTTAACTCGTTGAATTTTTCCTCTGCCAGATCGAGGTAGTTGGTCGCAGGAAAGGTCACATATGCGATCTGCCTGCGCTCTGGAATGCGATGCTTGGCTAGTGAGTTAGTGTATTGTTTTTTGATTTGTTCATCGGTCACCTGAACCAACGCGAGGTAGTTGGTGTGGTTTAGGAAAATAGCTTCAGCCTCGTACTGCTCGTTTCTATCGCGGAATTTGATTTCGGCTTCCTTGGAGGAAATAAGAACCCCGGACACGCCCGCCAGTGACTGAAGTTGTCGGGTTCCAACTTGATGCTTGGCAAACGCCTCCAGACGGCTTTCACCGCCAAATCCTTGAGCCCAGTTCGACACTGCTTCGCGGCGGGTTGGTCTTGATTCCAACGGCATGGCGTCGATGCTGCCGTCAACCTGTTCGGATATCCATGCGTCCGAGTCAGCTTGGCTCGGCTGAATGTTATACTGTTTCATCAGCGCCATCTCGCCGAGAACCTGCACGGCGCGGGTGTTGATAAAGTCATCACCAAATCTGGAGGCGTATTGGCCCATTTGCCCTTGGACAATGGTCCTTGCCTCGATCCACTGTTTGCGATTCACCGTTTCGCCATCCAACTGCCCATAAAGCCCACGTTCCGCCTGTCGCCCGCTACCAAACACAATTTCCTCAGCGTCGGGCGTGAAAAGGACCACAAATGAGAAAATCACCACGATGGCGATAACTCCAAACAACCATTTCTGTTTTCTTCGGATATATTGAAAATCGATCATGTTCCTGCAAAAAAGGACGGGGAAATTACTCCTCTGGAGTTGGTGGGTCAAACGCAAAACGGATAATTTTGGGCCAATTTGGCCCATCGGGTTGCAACCCGTTCAGCCAAGAGCGACACTCGGAGCACGAATGCGGATTATCGGAGGCACATCAGCGGGAGCAACTCTGAAGGCACCCAAGGGGTTGGGTGTACGGCCGACTCCGGACAAGGTGCGGTTAGCCATCTTCAACAGTCTCGCCGGTTTCGCCGACGGTGCACGGGTGCTGGAGTTGTTTGCCGGTACCGGGGCCCTAGGTCTCGAGTGCCTCAGTCGGGGCGCAGCATCTGCCACGTTTGTCGAGTTATCCGCCAAGCATGCCCGTGTCATGGCGGCCAATTCCCGGGCGATCGGCATTCCGCTTGGCCAGGCGCAGTTCAAAACGATGGATGCCTACACAGCACTTGCTCAATTGCACCACAGTGGGGCCAAGTTCGACCTCGTCATGGCCGACCCGCCTTACGGCGACAAAAACGTTGGCAAGCGTTCTGAATCATTTGCCCAGCGACTGCTCGATGACGAGCACCTGCTGCGGTTGATAGAGTCCGGAGGCTTGTTTGTTCTCGGACACACCAAGCGGGACACATTGGAAATCCCGACGCCGTGGGTGCTGAAAAAGAGGCTCAAACACGGAGATACGGTGATTGAAATTCTCCGCCTCCAGGGGCCGAACTGTCTTCCGGTTGAGTAAACTTGCAACTGCGACAGGAAAATGGAGAATGCGTGCCGCATGATGAGCGAGAATAGCCTGTTACCCGAACCGAAGTTTCTTCCCGAACTACACCCAACATTTCGACCTGCGGCCTTGGCCAACCGCGCTTATGAGAATGCGGCAGAGACAACTGGAACGCCGGTTGAGGTGGGCGTTGCGATAGAACAAACCGACGGCTCTGTGTTTCACCACGGCACCAAGGTTTTTCCAGAAGGGCACGAACTGGCGAAACACAATTTTCGTCAAGTCGAACGAATGGCCAAGTTTCTCAAATGGTCACGGGGTGGCCGACGGATACACCTCACTGGCCCGGCCTACTTGGCTGAGCAGCTGCAGAGCTACTACCGCGAGCATCCATTTGGGCAGTTCGACAACGAGGTTATAGGGAAAAGGAATTTCGGCCATCCGCTGGAAGCCGTTAATTGCGAGGAACTGCCAGCACTTAACGCGGAAACCCGACCCATTGGCCGCAATCTCGATGGCTGCCGCATTGGTTTCGATCTGGGGGGCAGTGATCGAAAGGCGGCTGCGGTTATCGATGGTGAGGTGGTTTTCAGTGAGGAAATCGTGTGGGATCCATATTTCCAAAAAGATCCGAATTATCATTACGAAGGGATAATTCACTCGCTTAAGCGTGCTGCGGAACATTTGCCACGTGTCGATGCCATAGGAGGCAGTGCCGCTGGTTGCTACTCGAAAAACCGGGTAACATGGGCATCTCTCTTTAGGGGGGTCCCGGACGATGTATTCGACAATCAGGTGCGGGACATGTTTATCAAAATTGGCCAAGAATGGGACGTCCCGCTAGATGTGATTAACGACGGCGAGGTTACGGCGTTGGCCGGTTCAATGGCTCTCGGAAAAAACGGGGTGCTTGGCATTGCCATGGGCACCAGCCAAGGTGGTGGATACATTGACCCAAACGGAAACATCACCACTTGGCTTAGTGAACTGGCCTTTGCACCGGTGGATCACCATCCCTCTGCGCCGCCCGACGAGTGGTCCGGCGATCTTGGGTGCGGTGCGCAGTATTTCTCGCAGCAGGCGGTTGGGAGGCTCCTGCCTGCATCGGGCATTGAGGTGGAGGATGGATTGACACTGCCCGAAAAACTAAAGGTTGTCCAAGCTCTCATGGAAAAAGGGGACGAACGGGCACTTAAAATTTATGATGCAATCGGCATTTACCTCGGCTACTCACTGGCACACTACGATGACTATTACGATTACGATTACGTGCTGCTGCTTGGTCGCGTAACCAGCGGTCCCGGCGGTGAGGTGATCATCGAGAAATCCAAGGAAGTCATGGCTGCGGAGTTCCCGGAATTGGCTGAAAGGATCAAGTTCCACATCCCAGGCGAGACCGAGAAACGCCACGGTCAGGCCGTCGCCGCGGCAAGTCTGCCCAAGGTCGGGTAGGTCACTCTGCCTCGGAGCGGCTATCCAGAAAGTGTTCCAACACCTCTGGATTCCTCTCAAAGAACGAAGCCAAGTCCTCCAGGGCGCGAACTGTGTCGCGGCTCAAGTGGTGTTCAATGCCTTCGATGTCGCGGCGTTGGGTTTCGTTGTCCAGTTTCAGCAGGGAAAAAAAACGTGACAAGGTTTCATGCCGCCGCTGGATACTCTCGGCAACGCCTCGGCCTTCCTCTGTGAGCACCAGGCCGCGCTTGTATTTTTCGTGCTCCACGAACCCCAGTTCGCGCAGTTTCTTGACCATGTTAGTGACAGAAGCCTGGCGAATTTTGAGGGAGTTTGCGATGTCAATCACCCTGGCCTGACCCGTGTCCTGGACGAGTTCCAGAATTCGCTCCAGATAATCTTCCGCGCTTTGGCTTGGTGCGTTTTCCATCCGTCGGTTACTTGCTTCGACGAAACCAACCCCGAGTCGGCGCGGTTTTCTCTGGCGGTGGGCGTTGTGGCCGGCGCGGGGTTGGGGCGAGTTGACTTCGGAGCAACTGGCTGCGGGAGGCAGTCAGTGCCATTATAAATTCGTCGTATGACTGAAAGCGGTTTGCCGGCTGCTTGTCCATGGCGCGAACGATGGCATCGCTCGTCGGTTGCGTGATCGAGGGCACCACTTTGTGCGGCGGTGTCAGCGGGGTGTTCATATGCGCGAGGACCACATCATCTATCTCTGGGGCTTCAAACGGCGTGTGGCCGGTGATCGCGTGGTACAAAGTCCCTGCAAGGCTGTACATGTCAGCTAGAAACGTTTCTGGTTCACGCCGCAGTTTCTCAGGTGCAATATAATATGGTGTGCCCCAGATTTGCTCGGAGTAATCCACTCCGGCCTCCGCCTTGCAGACTAAGCCGAAATCTACCAATTTCGGCTCGTTATCAACGTTGAAAAGTATGTTGCCGGGTTTGATGTCGCGATGCAGTAACTTATGCTTGAGGGCTGTGTCCAGTGCCGAGGCAATCTTGATGCCGACGTCGAGTATCTGCAGTTCCGGCACAGTCTGCAACTGGTCGATCAACCGGTCGAGACTTCCGGCGAGTGCCAATTCCATCACTAAATACAACTGATCATTGATTTGGCCGAATTGGTAAACATGTATGATGTTGGTGTGATTCAATTGAGCCACTGCTCGTGCCTCAGCGTAAAAAGCGCTTAATCCCTCCTCGTCGTCGACTAATTCAGGCTGCATCAGCTTGATGGCCACATCCCGCTGGAGCACTGTGTCAGTAGCCTTGTAGACCGTACCCATTCCGCCCGCGGCAATCTTCGAGTTTAACTCGAAATGCTCTAGCATCATCGGCATAATCAACTCCTCGCCACACTTGGAGCAGCTCGTTGTCTGCAGTGGTTGAAGATCGCCGGGAATGAAGGCGTTGGCCCCGCACGCCATGCAGTTCACCAATTTCAGCGGCTTGCTTTGTGTCTCCTCGGCTTCCGAACTCACCTGCCAAAACGTAGCATACGTCTCCGCCGGTTGCCAGCGTCTGCCGGTTGACCACAAGTGCTTGGCTGGATTGATTTGACTCCTCGTCATCCTCTGCTAGGCTTCGCGCTCTTTTGCCAGGATTTCCCGCCTGGCATTCCCAATCAAAACAGATTTTATGGCAGCAAAAAAAGCTACGAAATACGTCTATCACTTCGGCAACAAAACCGACGGTAACGGCCAGATGAAGGCACTCCTAGGTGGCAAGGGCGCGAACCTCGCTGAGATGACCCGGATTGGACTCCCTGTGCCTCCGGGATGCACCATCACCACCGAAGTCTGCACCTACTACAACGACCATAAAAAGTCCTATCCGAAGGTGCTCCAAAAACAAATGGAGGACGGGGTCAAGCGGATGGAAAAGCAACTCGGCAAGAAGTTTGGTGACAAAAAGAATCCGCTTCTGCTTTCGGTTCGATCCGGCGCTCGTGAATCGATGCCGGGTATGATGGACACTATTCTCAACCTTGGCCTGAACGATGAGACTGTCGAGGCCTTGGCCAAGTCCAGCGGTAACGCCCGTTTCGCCTGGGATAGCTACAGGCGCTTCATCCAAATGTACGGCGATGTCGTCATGGGAGTTCAGAAACTGCCAACCGAAGACGAGGAGCCGTTCGAGATCGTCATCGAGAATGTGAAGAAAAAGCGGCTTGGCAACGCTCATGCTGAAGACACCGATCTTTCCGCCGAGGATTTGCAGGCGCTTGTCGCCGAGTTCAAAAAACTCGTGAAGAGCCGCACTGGCAAGGCGTTCCCGAATGATCCGTGGGACCAGCTTCGTGGCTCCGTCGGTGCTGTGTTTAGTTCCTGGATGAATGATCGCGCCATCGTTTACCGCCGTAAATACAACATCCCTGTCGAGTGGGGCACGGCTGTCAATGTGCAGTCGATGGTGTTCGGCAACACCGGTGACAACTCCGGCTCCGGAGTTGCCTTTACCCGTGACCCCGCCACCGGAGAGAATGCTTTCTGGGGCGAGTTTATGATGAATGCCCAGGGCGAGGACGTTGTGGCCGGAGTCCGCACTCCGGATCCAGTCGTTAAGCTCAAGAAGGTACTGCCAAGCGCGCACAAGGAATTGCTTCGCATCTGCAAGGTGCTTGAGAAACATTTCCGCGATGTGCAGGATTTTGAATTTACCATTGAGGAGGAAAAAGTTTTCATGCTCCAGACCCGCAACGGCAAGCGCACCGGCCTCGCCGCCGTGCGCATCGCCTGCGAAATGGTCAAGGAGAAGTTAATCACATGGAAAGATGCTGTGACTCGCATTCCGGCCGACGATTTGGATCAGTTGCTCGCACCGGTGTTTGATCGTGGCGCTGTGAAAAAGGTTGCTGCCATCGCCAAGGGCCTTCCTGCTGGTCCCGGAGCCGCCACTGGCAAGGTGTACTTTAATGCTGATCGCGCCGAGGCGGCCAAGAGCAAAGGCGAGGAAGTGTTGCTCGTCCGCCTTGAGACCTCTCCGGAGGATTTGCGAGGCATGATCGCTGCCAACGGCATCCTCACTGCTCGCGGTGGTGTTAGTTCGCATGCGGCGCTCGTCGCCCGCCAGATGGGCAAAATCTGCGTTTGCGGCGCGGCCGATGTGCAGATCAACTACGTCAAGCGTACGATGAAGATCGGCAAGATAAACTTCAAGGAGGGCGATTTTCTCTCAATTGACGGCACTAGTGGCGAGATCTTCCCCGGGGAAGTCAAGACCGCCCCGTCCGAAGTTGTGCAGGGCTTGCTTGAGAACAAGGCTGCAGCCAAGCGTGGTCGCACTTACAAAAACTTCACCCAGATTATGGCTTGGTGCGCCAAGGCCACCAAGATGCAGGTGCGCACCAACGCCGACACTCCGGGCCAGGTGAAGAATGCGATCGCGTTCGGCGCAAGCGGGATAGGCCTCTGCCGCACTGAGCACATGTTCTTCGAGGGCGACCGTATCGACGCCGTGCGTCAGATGATACTCGCAGAGAAGGAGAGCGACCGCCGCAAGGCGCTCAAGAAACTACTGCCTTATCAGCGGAAAGACTTCGAGGGGATTTTCAAGGCACTCAACGGATTGCCTGGGACCATTCGTTTGCTCGACCCTCCTCTCCATGAGTTCCTGCCTCACGATGGCAAACAGATCAATGACCTAGCTAAAAAGCTCAAGGTTAAACCGGCTCAGATCAAGCAGCGAGTTAACGAGCTTCACGAGTTTAATCCGATGCTGGGACACCGGGGTTGCCGCTTGGCGATATCGTATCCGGAGATTGCCGAGATGCAGGTGAGAGCCATCCTCGAGGCAGCTGCCAACGTTCAGAAAAAGAAGATCAAGGTGAACCCAGAGATCATGGTGCCGCTCGTTGGTTTCAAAAAGGAACTCGAGATGCAGACTGAGATTGTCCGTCGCGTGGCCAAAGAGGTCAGCAAGGAAAAAGGAGTGAAACTCAAGTACCTCGTCGGAACAATGATCGAGGTGCCGCGCGGCGCGTTGACAGCGGATGAGATAGCCGAGGTCGCCGAGTTTTTCAGCTTCGGCACCAACGATCTTACGCAAACCACGATGGGCATGAGCCGCGACGATTCCGGTTCCTTCCTGCCAAATTATGAGGAACAGGAAATCGTCACGAACAACCCCTTCGCTGTGGTGGACCAGGCCGGCGTTGGCCAGTTGATGGAGATCGCTGCGACCAAGGGGCGCAGCACTCGCAAAAACATCAAGCTGGGTATCTGCGGCGAGCACGGCGGCGAACCGAGCAGTGTCAAGTTCTGCCATAGCCTTGGCCTGAATTACGTCAGTTGCTCGCCATTTCGTGTGCCGGTGGCCAGGTTGGCCGCTGCTCAAGCTGCCTTGGCTTAATGCCAAGTGCTCGACTAAGCGCGATATCAACTATAGACGTCCGGTAAACACCGGACGTTTTTGTTTTGTTTGGTGAGGGTATTTACTATCGGTTTGCCGCCTGCAACACGCGGCAGCTTGTGAAAACGCTTTCACAGGGCAAAGCAACATTGTATTCTGCTCCCTCCCGTGATTCGCGGGATGTTCAGATTTCGATGAAAAATTACGACATAGCCGTCATCGGCGGCGACGGCACAGGCCCGGAGGTCACCCGGGAAAATATTAAGGTACTTGATGCTGCAGGGCAGAAGTTTGGCTTCAAACTCAACTACACCGATTTTGACTTCGGCGGTGAGCGTTACATGCGCACCAACGAGGCGTTGCCAGACAGTGCCTCGGATGACCTGCGCCAGTTCCCGGCCATTCTGCTCGGCGCGATCGGGCATCCCGACGTCAAGCCGGGTATCCTCGAGAAGGGTATACTGTTGCGACTCCGTTTCGAGTTGGAGCAGTACATCAACTTGCGCCCGGTCAAGCTGTTCGATGAGCGATTCTGTCCGCTGAAGGACAAAAAACCTGAAGACGTCGATTTCGTCGTCGTGCGCGAAAACAACGAGGGCTTGTACACCGGTTCCGGCGGTTTCGTGTTCAAGGGCACACCGAACGAGGTTGCCATTCAGGAGAGCGTCAACACACGTCGCGGAGTCGAGCGCTGCCTGCGCTACGCTTTCGAGTACACACGCAAACGCAACAAGCGCAAAAACCTCACACTCTGCGGCAAGACCAATGTATTGACGTTTGCGTTCGATCTTTGGGAACGTGCCTTCAACGAGATCGGCGATGCCGACTACGCCGACATCAAGCGTGATTACGCCCACGTTGATGCCACCACGATGTGGTTCGTGAAAAACCCGGAGTGGTTCGACGTTATCGTGACGGACAACATGTTCGGCGATATCATCACCGATCTCGGTGCAATGGTGCAGGGCGGCATGGGCATCGCTGCGGGGGGGAACCTCAACCCGGAAGGTACCAGCATGTTCGAGCCAATCGGTGGCAGCGCACCCAAGTATACCGGTCAGAATGTGATCAACCCACTGGCAGCTATTTGCTCCGGCGCACTCATGCTTGAGACGCTCGGCGAGGACGAGGCTGCCAAGGCCATCGAGGATACAGTCATCACCGTCACCCGCGAAAAATTAAAAGACCTTGCAGCCGGGAAGATGGGGTACTCCACCACAGAAGTTGGTGACCTCGTTGCTTCTTCACTTTAACTAAAAGCAATCAGATTTTCCGAGAGTCGGTAATATCCCGACTCCTTTTTTACTTTGACCAAGCAGGGTTGCGTCTTGCCCAAGCGGCTTCTATGCTGTCCCCGCCCCTTGGTTTAGCAACCGAGAGCAATCTCATGAAAGACACCGGTTCATTTTTGACGACATTTGATTTTGTTGTATTCTTTGGCTCTCTGTTGGGTGTTATGGTCCTTGGTTTGTGGGCCGGGCGAAAGGAGTCCACCTCAAAAGACTACTTCCTTGCGGGACAAAACGTTCGCTGGTGGGGAGTGGCAGGTTCCATCTTTGGATCGAATATATCAGCCAACCACATGGTTGGGATGATGGGTGTCGGTTTTACTTTGGGTTTTGCCGAGAGTCATTTTGAAATCACCGCCATCGCCGGTTTGTTGCTGTTGTGCTACTGCTTTCTGCCGGTCTACCGCAAACTCAATATCTATACACTCAGCGATTATTTGAGTCGCCGCTATGACGACAAGAGTCGTGTGGCATACTCTGTAATTATGATATTGATCATCACAATGGTGATGATGCTGCCAGCTTTTTACATAGGATCTCGATCAGTGAATTTTCTGCTGGTTGACCAAGGGCACATCAATGAGGTGCTCAAGGCCAGCGCAGGCGGCGAGGCGCAGACCATTCAAATTGACAAGACATACTACATTCTTGGTGTGCTGATCATGGCATTGGTGACCGGCGTGTATACGATTGTGGGGGGGTTGAAGGCGGTGATTGTGACGGATGTACTACAGTCGATCCTTATGTTGGCCGGGGCCCTGATTGTGGCCTGGTTTACTTACGGCGAAGTCGGCGGATGGGACGGCATGCGTGCACTGGATGCCGAGGGCAAGGATTTGGTGCATTTGTATTTACCGGCTGATCACCCGCAACGCCCTTGGACCGGGATGCTCAGCGGACTCATGGTGCTGCATTTTTATTACTGGGGTGCGAATCAGTTTATCGTGCAGCGAGCGTTGGCGGCCAAGAGCGACAAGGAAGCGAGGACGGGGATTATCACGGCGGGCTTTGTAAAGTTGCTGATTCCGTTTATATCGATCGGCACCGGCATCGCAGCATATTACGTTTTCGCTGACCGAATGCCGGGGGTGAAGGTGGACGGCGACACCGCCTTTCCGCTGCTCCTGCGTGAAGTGGTTGCCCCTGCCGGGTTTTCCGGTTTGGTGGGTCTGGTGGCTGCAGGGTTGATCGGAGCCATCCTGTCGAGTGTCGACTCGATGATGAACTCGGCAGCGACACTGATTACGTTCGATTTTTACAAGCGATATATCAACCCCGAAGCTACAGATAGACAACTGATCCTGATAGGGCGCGTGCTAATCGGCGTGATGGTGACGGGATGCGCTTTGCTGACGATTGCCGTTTTCGACCCGAACACAAAGCAGCTCTTCTTCACCTATGTCGCGTCGCACCAGTCGAAGTTGGTCGGTGGCGTAGTGGTGGCGTTTGCGGTTGGCATGCTATGGAAAGGAGCAACAGCTGCGGGAGGCTTCGCATCGATCGTCACCGGGGTCGTGGTCTCTTATGCTGTGGTTCCTGTTTACGGGGCGACATTCGGGAAGACCGAGTTTTTCTCCGGTGTTTTCGGATCAAACCTGAACTTTTTTCATGGTGTTTTTGTCGCTGCGATATTCGCCGCATTGGCCAACGTTATCGTGAGTAAAATGACACAGGTCGATGAGCAGAAATCCAGCCTGACTTTCGTTGGTTTGGGCGTGTTCACTGAAACAGGCCTGCGTGTTTTGATCGCCAAGGTGCTGTTGTCACTGTTGGTTTATGCGTTGCTTGGCTTTTTGATGTGGCGAGATATCGTCGAGCCCATGATTGCTGCGTTTGTTTCATCGGCGTGGACTTGGGCGATGTTTATCAGTGCGGCACTCAAGGGAGAAGAGGATCAGTGGCGTTTCAGCGGGTTGAACATCGCCGGCGGGGTGTTCAGGGACGACAAGTTCTGGGGCGGCCTGCTGGCAGCCTGCGCCGTATTCATGCTGTTTTATTTCAAGTAAAGCAGGCGCTTGGCCAGGCGTTATGTGAAGAGGGCTTTCATCCGGGTCAAGCCGGTGGTGATGACTTCGAGCGGGTCCTGCTTCCATAACTCGGCATTGAATAACTCCAGGCTGACCGTCTTGTCGTAGCCCTTCTCTTTCAATATAGCGATCTCTGCGGTTAAGTCGATTTGGCCTTGGCCTAGCATCACCCGGTCGGGGTCGGTTTGCGTCGTGGGTGGTTTGCCCGGTGCGGCATCGTCGATGTGGTAATGGCTGATCTTCTCGAGAGGAATGGCCCTCAGATCATCGAGGGTGGAGTGACTGTTCCAATTGTGGAATGCGTCAAGAATGATGCTGGAGTCCGGGTCGTCAGTCTGCTGCACGATTTTCCATGCGTCTGCCAGGCGGTAAACCGATTTAAAAAAACTTATGTACTCGAACGTAGGCCTGATGCCCTCCTCTCGTCCGATTTGTAGTAGGTTGCGGTATCGCTCAGGGAGGTGTTCCGTCTCTTTTTTTTCAAGCGGCGGCGTGGCGACGATGTACGGCGCGCCCAGTCGGGCACAAAGTGCAAAACGACGACGCGCCTCGTCCTTTACCAACTCATACTCCCAGCCGTCCATGTCACCCCATTGCCGGATGGCAATCATGCTGGGTACGATGAGGCCATTGTCTGTCAAGGCGTGTTCCACATCGCGAACCTCACCGCCCCGACCAATAAAATCATAGACATCGTTCACCCAAAGCTCTATTCCGTCATACCCTGCCTTGCCCGCCAATTCGATTTTGCGGATCAACGGTTGTGGCTTTATGGTGCTGGTGTTCAGGCAAAATTTCATGGTGCTTAAAACGGGCCAAGGCGGGGTGGGGCGGGATCCATCGTGAACACGCTGGCGTCGAAACAGGCTTTCATCAGGCGCAGTTTGCGCTCGGTGTGCCG
>Ga0066866_10000694_pt1 | contig 13246 bp, 10 predicted proteins | sample ETN01SmetaG_3_FD_66435 | JGI IMG/M metagenome (GOLD analysis project Ga0066866, IMG submission 66435) | Marine microbial and viral communities from oxygen minimum zone, Eastern Pacific Ocean - ETNP2014F12-01SV263 | ecosystem: Environmental > Aquatic > Marine > Oceanic ...
CCACAGTTTTATTTCCGGACTACAGATGTGACAGGCGCCGTTGAGTTACCATCAGGGACAGAAATGGTCATGCCCGGTGATAACATCAAAATAAAGGTAAAACTAATAGCCCCAATTGCGATGGAAGATAACTTACGTTTTGCAATAAGAGAAGGAGGCCGTACCGTAGGTGCGGGCGTTGTCTCTAAAATTATTGAGTAAATAGAGGTAGCTTATTTTAAATATTAAATAGGCCAGTAGCTCAATTGGCAGAGCGGCGGTCTCCAAAACCGCAGGTTGGGGGTTCGATTCCCTCCTGGCCTGCCATTTGAAACACTATTTATATTGATTAAGGACTAAATTAATTAGTTTATGAATTCGGATATAGAAGCCAGTAACGAAAAATTGGATACATTTAAGCTTGGATTAGCGCTATTAATTGTAATAGCCGATTTGGTCGGTTTTTATGTATACACTGATTACTCGTTGTTATTTAGAGTTATCGCTTTACTTGCAGGCGGCGGCATTAGTATTGCAATAGCCTTACAAACTGCAAAAGGACGGCAAATATGGAGCTATTTCCATGATGCTCAAATTGAAGTACGCAAGGTTGTATGGCCGACGAGACAGGAGACGATACAAACAACCTTAATAGTTGTAGTAATGGTTATTTTAGTTGCAATTATACTTTGGTTATTAGATATGTTTCTGGGTTGGTCAATTGGTTTATTGATGGGGCATGGTAGCTAACTTATGACTCAGAAATGGTATGTAGTTCACGCGTACTCTGGCTTTGAAAATCAAGTAAGGCGGACTTTACAGGAAAGAATTGAAGATAGCGGTCTTAATGATATGTTTGCAGAAATTCTCGTGCCAACGGAGGAAGTGGTTGAGATGCGAGATGGTAAAAAACGTAAAAGTGATCGGAAGTTCTTCCCGGGTTATGTTTTAGTAAAAATGGAAATGAACGAAGATACATGGCATTTAGTAAAAGAAGCACCGAAAGTACTTGGTTTCATTGGTGGCACAAGCGATAAACCAGCTCCGATAACAGATAAAGAGGCCGATGCAATTTTACAGCGGGTTGAAGAAGGTGTTGACAAACCGAGACCTAAAATTTTATTCGAACCAGGAGAGGTTGTTAGGGTTAAAGAAGGCCCTTTTACTGACTTTAATGGTGTTGTTGAAGAAGTGAATTATGAAAAAAGTCGTTTAAGAGTATCCGTTTTAATTTTTGGGCGTTCTACACCAGTTGAACTTGAATTTGGACAAGTTGAAAAAGAATAATTTTTAAATTGAGTTTTATTTTAAAGTAATCAATTAAGATTAATTACTTTATGTTTTTGAGACAAGGGGAGCCGAAAGGCGCTTGTACCCGTATAAGGATAGTAAGTGATGGCTAAGAAAATTCAGAGTTACATAAAGTTACAGGTGCCTGCTGGACAGGCAAATCCAAGCCCCCCTGTAGGACCAGCCTTAGGCCAGCATGGCCTAAATATTATGGAGTTTTGTAAAGCATTTAATGCTCAAACGCAAAATGTGGAACCAGGATTACCCGTGCCTGTAATTATCACCGTTTATTCCGACAAGAGTTTTACTTTTGTTAGCAAAACTACCCCAGCCTCTATACTTTTAAAAAAGGCGGCGGGGATCAAAAGTGGTAGCGGTACACCAAATAGTAATAAAGTTGGTAAAGTGAATAGGTCACAGCTCGAAGAAATTGCTAAAACAAAAGAACCCGATTTAACGGCAGCTAGTGTTGATGCGGCTGTAAGAACAATAGCGGGAACTGCTCGTAGTATGGGTATCGAAACTGATATTAAGGCGAAATCATAGTGGCTAAATTATCTAAACGTATTCATGTTTTTCAGGATAAAGTCGAAAAAGGCAAATATTATTCTGTTCAAGATGCCGTGAATTTACTAAAAGAAGTTTCATCGGTAAAATTTGATGAGTCAGTTGAAGTTGCAGTTAACTTGGGAGTTGATGCACGCAAATCAGACCAACAGGTACGTGGTTCAACCGTCTTACCAAAAGGAACTGGGAAAACTGTCAGAGTTGCGGTATTCGCAGAAGGTGAAAATGCAAAGATAGCTAAAGCAGCCGGGGCAGATACGGTAGGTTTTGAAGACCTAGCGAAGGCAATGCAGGAAGGGGACATCAATTACGGTGTTGTGATAGCTACACCTGACGCAATGCCGATTGTTGGTAAGCTCGGCAAGGCTTTAGGTCCTCGCGGTTTAATGCCAAATCCAAAGGTTGGCACAGTAACTAAGGATGTTGAACAAGCAGTTAAAAATGCGAAGGGCGGACAGGTACGTTATAGAACTGATAAGAATGGCATTATTCACTGCGTAATAGGCAAGGTTTCTTTTGATTCTGATTCATTAATCGAAAATTTACATACACTATTAACGGATTTGGTAAAAATAAAACCAAGTAGCGCTAAAGGCGCTTATCTAAAAAAATTAAGTTTATCAACAACGATGGGTCCTGGTTTATTGATAGATCAGGCTAGTTTATCAATTTAAATAATAAGGCTGAATTAAACGATTTGTGGAGAATTATAAACGCTACTCGAAATTAGTTTTTTATTGGTAGTGTTTTTTTAAAGACTTTGTGATTGGTAGTTAACTACCAGACGTCAAAGACCGTGGGCGACATTCTTTTTTAGATGTCTTAATGGAATTAAACTTTGCCCACGCAGGCGGTGTTAGCAGATAACAGGATAATTTTATTTGTCACCGTAAACCGTCTATTTGGGAGTTATTTTTGAATAGATTATTAAATCAATGTATGCAGTTCAGATTATGCGTATATGAATTTGTAACAAAGGAGGCGAAGAGTGGGTCTTACTCTTGATGCAAAAAAAGCAATTATCGAAGAGGTGAATAGTATTGCTACAGAAGCTCCTTCTGCGATCGCGGCCGAGTATATTGGTTTAACAGTGACTGAAATGACTGAACTGCGTAATGCAGCACGCGAAGCAGGAGTTTACCTAAAGGTGGTGCGTAATACTCTTGCACGTCGAGCGCTAGAAAATACTCAATTTGAGTGTATGCGCAATAACTTAGTCGGACCATTACTATTAGTATTTTCAAATAATGAACCTGGAAGTGCAGCGAAAGTTGTTCGCAATTTTGCAAAAGACAATAAAAAACTCGCGGTTAAGCTTATTTCTTTAGATGGAAATCTTTTAGAGCTATCTGAAATTTCTAAACTTGCAAGTTTGCCATCACTTGATGAGGCACGCGCTACGTTACTTGGGTTATTTAACTCACCACTTACTAAATTTGTTCGTACCCTATCAGAGCCCACTGCAAAATTTGCAAGAGCGCTTGGTGCGCAACGCGACAAACAGTAGGTGATGTGAGAAATATGTATAACAGAATTTAGTATTTTTTATTGGAGGATTATCAAAATGGCAGTTTCTCGTGAAGAAATTAAAGAAGCGCTCGGCAAGATGCCGGTGCTTGAACTTGTCGATCTTATCAAAGAACTCGAAGATGAATGGGGTGTATCAGCGGCAGCACCAGTGGCTGTTGCGGCCACACCTGTAGCCGGCGAAAGTGCTGGAGCGGAAGAAGCAAAAACTGAGTTTGATGTCATATTATCAAGTATGGGCGACAACAAGGTTGGTGTAATTAAAGCAGTTAGAGCGACAACGGGTCTTGGTCTTAAAGAAGCAAAAGAACTTGTTGAGGGAGCACCTGCAACCGTAAAAGAAGCCGTGGGCAAAGAAGAGGCAGAGGATATTAAAAAACAGCTAGAAGAAGCTGGTGCGTCGGCTGAACTAAAATAGTTTTAATTGTTAAAGCTCAACAAAACAAAAAATTGAAACGGGGCTCACATAGCACCCGTTGGTTTTTTGCGTGCATCGATATTATAAAGCAAACACTAACGAGGAAATCTAATGGTCTATTCATACACTGAAAAGAAGCGTATTCGAAAGGATTTTGGGAAGCGTCCCAGTATACTCGAGGTACCTTATTTGGTTGAGACCCAACTTGCGTCATTTGGACAATTTTTACAAGCCGACATAGACCCGGATAAAAGAAAAGATAATGGGCTTCAGGCAGCATTCAAATCTGTTTTCCCAATCGTCAGTTTCTCAGGCAATGCAGCACTAGAATACGTTAGTTATAAGCTAGGTAATCCGGTGTTCGATGTTAAAGAATGCCAACTTAGAGGTTTGACCTATGCTGCGCCATTACGAGTTAGTGTGCGTCTTGTAATTTATGATAAGGAAGCTGGACTGAATAATAAAGTTGTAAAAGATATAAAAGAGCAGGAAGTCTACATGGGTGAGATGCCTTTGATGACCGATACAGGTACTTTTGTTATTAATGGAACGGAACGTGTGATTGTTTCTCAGATGCATCGTTCACCAGGTGTTTTTTTCGAACATGATAAAGGAAAAACACATTCATCAGGAAAATTGCTTTATTCAGCCCGTGTTATACCTTACCGTGGTTCATGGTTAGATTTTGAATTTGACGCAAAGGATCTGGTTTATTGCAGAATTGATAGACGGCGTAAAATTCACGCTACTATTTTATTGCGCGCATTAGGCTATACCACTGAAGAAATTCTTAATTTTTTCTTTGATACTGATACTTTCGAAATATCGACAAAAGGCGTAAAGAATACTATTGATGAAGAAACAGGAGAAATTGAATTTGGAGATATCACTTTTCATTTGATTCCTGAACGCCTACGCGGACAAACAGCAGCTTTCGAAATAAAGAATAAAAGAACAGTTATTGTCGAAAGAGATCGTCGTATTACAGCCCGTCATATTAAACTAATTGAGAAGGCAGGATTGACCTCTTTAACTATCCCTGCTGATTATCTAATTGGCAAAGTAATAGCCAAAGATATTATTGACGAAGAAACAGGAGAAATTGAATATTCTGCGAACCATGAAATTACAGAAGAATCATTAGAGGGGATTCTTAGTCATCCTGGGCAAAAAATTGAAACAATTTATACGAATGATTTAGATAATGGTTCTTTTATTGCGGATACATTAAGAGAAGACTCCACAACAAATCAGCTAGAAGCGCAAGTCGAGATTTATCGTATGATGCGACCAGGTGAGCCACCAACAAAAGATGCTGCTGAAAATTTATTCAAAAATTTATTTTTTAACCCCGACCGTTACGATCTATCAGCTGTAGGCAGAATGAAATTTAATAGACGAGTAGGCGCTAAAGATATTACTGGTGAAGGGATATTATCAAATCAAGATATTATTGATGTGTTGAGAGTGTTGATTGATATACGAAATGGGAAAGGAACTATAGATGATATTGACCATCTTGGTAACCGTCGTATCAGAAGCGTTGGCGAAATGGCAGAAAATCAATTTCGTGTTGGACTTGTTAGAGTTGAACGCGCGGTAAAGGATCGATTAAGTCTTGCTGAATCAGAAGGTTTGCTCCCACAAGAAATAATTAATGCGAAACCTGTAGCAGCTGTTATAAAAGAATTTTTTGGTTCAAGTCAATTATCCCAATTTATGGATCAAAATAATCCCTTATCAGAAATTACTCATAAGCGACGAATTTCTGCGCTTGGCCCTGGAGGCTTAACACGAGAACGCGCTGGATTTGAGGTTCGTGATGTCCATCCAACACATTATGGTCGTGTTTGTCCAATTGAAACACCCGAAGGCCCAAATATAGGATTGATAAATTCTTTAGCTGTCTATGCGAGAACAAATGAATATGGTTTTCTAGAAACACCATATCGAAAAGTTTTAGATGGAATAGTAAATGATGAGATCGAATTTTTATCAGCTATTGAAGAGGGTGATTTTATGATAGCACAGGCAAGTGCGACCATAGATGAAAAGGGAAAATTGGTTGATGAACTTGTCTCTTGTCGATATAAAAATGAGTTTACGATGTCCACCCCCGATAAAATAAATTTTATGGATGTCTCACCTAGGCAAATAGTTTCAGTTGCTGCGTCGTTAATACCATTTTTAGAACATGATGATGCTAATCGCGCCTTAATGGGGTCCAATATGCAGAGACAAGCAGTACCAACACTGCGTACGGATACTCCATTGGTTGGCACTGGTATGGAAAGAAGAGTTGCAATTGATTCTGGTGTAACTGTGATTTCTGTTCGAGGAGGTATCGTTGATTCAGTTGATGCCAGCAGAATCGTAGTTCGTGTTAATGATAAAGAAACAATAGAAGGGGAACCCGGTGTCGATATTTATAATCTAACTAAATATACACGTTCAAATCAGAACACATGCATTAACCAAAAACCTTTAGTTAAGCCTGGAGACAAGATCGAAAAAGGCGACGTATTAGCAGACGGTCCGTCGACAGATAAGGGAGAATTGGCGCTAGGACAAAATATGCTAGTAGCTTTTATGCCGTGGAATGGTTATAACTTTGAAGATTCTATCTTATTGTCAGAACGATTAGTTAAAGAAGATCGTTTCACAACAATACATATTGAGGAGTTAACCTGTGTGGCTCGTGATACGAAACTTGGTTCAGAGGAAATTTCTTCTGATATTCCAAATGTTAGCGAAAGCGCTCTTAATAAGCTTGATGAGTCAGGAATTGTTTTCATTGGTGCCGAGGTAAACGTTGGAGATATTCTGGTTGGCAAGGTAACACCAAAAGGAGAGACTCAGCTTACTCCTGAAGAAAAATTGTTACGTGCTATCTTTGGAGAGAAAGCATCAGATGTTAAAGATACATCTCTACGTGTTCCTTCAGGCATGAACGGTACCGTCATTGACGTTCAAGTTTTTACTCGGGATGGCGTTGAAAAAGATACTCGCGCACTTGAAATTGAAGAATCAGAGTTAAATAGTGTAAGGAAAGATTTAAATGATCAATTAAGGATAATGTCTGATGGAGTTTATCAGCGTATTGAGAAGTTGTTATTAGGTAAAGTTGTACAAGGAAAATCATCTCTATTGAACTCAGGAGATAAAATAACCCAGGATCATCTTAATCAAATTTCTCGTGAGAAATGGTTTGAGATTAACATTAAGAATGACACTGTTAACAAGCAACTCGAACGTGCATCAGAGCAACTTGATATATTGAAAAAAGACTTTGATAGACAATTCGAAGAAAAAGAAAAGAAATTAACTTCTGGTGATGATTTAGCTCCAGGTGTATTGAAAATGGTTAAAGTTTATCTTGCTGTTAAACGACGTATTCAGCCGGGCGATAAGATTGCTGGTCGACATGGCAACAAGGGTGTTATTTCAACAATTGTTCCTGTAGAAGATATGCCTCATATGGAAGATGGAACACCTGTAGACGTTGTATTAAATCCACTTGGCGTTCCTTCTCGAATGAATGTCGGACAGGTTTTAGAAACCCATTTAGGTTGGGCAGCGAAAGGCATTGGCCTCAAGATTGGGAAAATGCTTGAACGAAGAGCTCAAACTATTGAGATACGCAAATTTTTAGACAAAGTTTATAACGGTAGTGGTAAAACTGAAGAATTAGATTCATTTTCAGATGATGAAATTACAGAATTGGCAAAAAATCTTAAAGGTGGGGTACCTTTAGCCACTCCAGTTTTTGATGGCGCAAGTGAAGAAGAAATTAAACAGATGCTGAAACTTGCTGGATTACCAGAGGATGGTCAGTCATGGTTATGGGACGGAAGAACTGGCGATCGTTTTGACCGAAAAATTACAGTTGGCTATATGTATATCTTGAAATTAAATCACTTAATCGATGACAAGATGCATGCACGTTCAACCGGACCTTATAGTTTAGTAACGCAGCAACCTTTGGGCGGTAAGGCACAGTTTGGGGGGCAACGTTTTGGTGAAATGGAGGTGTGGGCTCTTGAGGCATATGGTGCCGCATATACATTACAGGAAATGCTTACTGTTAAATCAGACGATGTTAATGGCCGTACTAAGATGTATAAAAATATTGTTGATGGAAATCACCATATGGAAGCAGGTATGCCCGAGTCCTTTAATGTACTCGTTAAAGAAATTAGATCACTTGGAATTGATATAGAGCTCGATACATAAATCAACGAGAAATAAAGAGTAAAAGAAATTAATAATTTATTGATTTGATTTTCGGTTAAATATCCGAAAAAATCACCGAGGAGGTAAACCTTGAAAGACTTACTTAAGCTATTAAAGCAACAGGGACAGACTGAGGAATTTGATGTAATAAAAATCGGATTAGCCTCCCCTGAGAAAATTCGTTCATGGTCTTTTGGGGAAGTAAAGAAACCAGAAACAATAAACTACAGAACTTTTAAGCCAGAACGTGACGGTCTTTTTTGCGCTAAGACTTTTGGTCCAATTAAAGATTATGAGTGTCTATGTGGAAAATATAAAAGACTTAAACACAGAGGAGTTGTCTGTGAAAAATGTGGTGTCGAAGTAACTCTCTCAAAAGTTAGGCGTGAACGCATGGGCCATATTGAGCTCGCAACGCCGATCGCTCATATTTGGTATCTAAAATCCTTGCCTTCGAGAATGGGATTAATGCTTGATATGACTTTACGTGAAATTGAGAGAATTCTTTATTTTGAGGCATACGTTGTTGTTGAACCAGGCATGACAGAACTTGAACGTGGCCAAATGCTTACCGAAGAAAATTATTTGGAAGCACTTGAAAATTATGGCGATGAATTTGAAGCTAGAATGGGGGCGGAAGCTATTCGTGAATTACTTCTTTCCATTGATCTTGAACACGAAGTTCAAACATTACGCGAGGAAATTCCAAAGACAAACTCGGAAACAAAGTTACGTAAATTAACTAAACGATTAAAATTATTAGAAGCTTTTATGAACTCTGGTAATAAACCAGAGTGGATGGTTATGAAGGTTTTACCAGTACTGCCCCCCGAATTAAGACCTTTAGTCCCACTTGATGGCGGTCGTTTTGCAACATCCGATCTTAATGATTTATATAGGCGTGTAATCAACAGGAACAACCGCTTAAAACGTTTACTGGATTTAAATGCACCAGATATCATTGTGCGTAATGAAAAACGTATGTTGCAAGAGTCCGTTGATGCTTTACTTGATAATGGTAGACGTGGTCGTGCTATTACAGGAACTAATAAACTTCCATTAAAATCATTAGCAGATATGATTAAAGGAAAACAAGGACGGTTCCGCCAGAACCTACTAGGTAAACGAGTTGATTATTCAGGTCGTTCCGTCATTGTTGTGGGTCCAACTTTACGTTTACATCAATGTGGAATTCCTAAAAAAATGGCTCTGGAATTATTTAAGCCATTCATCTTTAGTAAATTGGAAAGACGGGGTTTAGCCACAACAATAAAAGCGGCTAAGAAATTAGTTGAACGTGAAGGAACAGAAGTTTGGGATGTTTTAGAAGAAGTAATTCGTGAACACCCGGTAATGCTTAATCGTGCCCCAACACTTCATAGATTAGGTATACAAGCTTTCGAACCAGTATTAATTGAAGGAAAAGCAATTCAATTACATCCGCTAGTGTGTACAGCTTTTAATGCAGATTTTGATGGTGATCAAATGGCTGTGCATGTCCCATTATCTATTGAGGCCCAACTCGAAGCACGAACACTAATGATGTCAACGAATAATATTCTATCTCCTGCTAATGGCGAACCGATCATTAACCCAACTCAAGATGTTGTTCTTGGTCTTTATTATTTAACGCGTGAATCGGATAGAGCAAAAGGCAGTGGAATGGCATTCTCTGATATTAATGAGGTGCATCGCGCATATCAAGCCCACCCTCGTGCACTTGATTTACAAGCAAAGATTCAGGTTCGTATCCGTGAAGAGAAAACTGATGAAAACGACGAAAAGAAAATTATATATACAAGATATAAAACTACTGCTGGACGCGCGTTATTATCTCGTATTTTACCTAGCGGATTATCATTTGATTATATCAATAAGTTATTAGATAAAAAAACTATTTCACAATTGATTAATACTAGTTATAGAAAACTAGGATTAAAAGATACTGTTATTTTTTCAGATCAATTGATGTACGCTGGTTTTAAGTACTCAACATATGCCGGTGTGTCGATTGGTGTTGAAGATATGGTGGTCCCGGAAAATAAAAGTGAAATTATTTCTAAAGCCGAAGAAGAAGTTAAAAACTTTCAGGAACAATATTCGTCTGGATTAATAACCGACGGAGAGCGTTATAATAAGGTTGTTGATATTTGGTCTCATACAAATGATGCCGTTGCAAAAGCGATGATGGATAAAATAGGAGAAGAAATTTACCTTGATGCCGAAGGTAAAGAAAAGAAAGAGATTTCAGGCAATTCAATTTTTATGATGGCTGATTCTGGCGCACGTGGTTCAGCTGCTCAAATAAGGCAATTAGCCGGTATGCGCGGGCTAATGGCTAAGCCAGACGGATCAATTATTGAAACGCCGATAACAGCTAATTTTCGTGAAGGACTTGATGTTTTACAGTATTTTATTTCAACTCACGGCGCGCGCAAAGGCCTTGCTGATACTGCGCTTAAAACAGCTAATTCAGGTTATTTGACTCGTCGTTTGGTTGACGTTGCGCAAGATTTAGTTGTGACGGAGGAAGATTGCGGTACTGTCGAAGGTCTTATTATGAACCCAATTATTGAGGGCGGCGATGTAATTGAGACTTTGAGAGACCGTATATTAGGTAGAGTGCTGGCTGCAAATGCGATCAATAGAAACGAAGAAGTGATTGCCGAGGCTGGTACCTTACTTGATGAATCTTGGGTGGATATTTTTGATGAAAAAGGTATTGACCAAGTTCTAGTTCGCTCTGCAATTACATGTGAGACTCGCTATGGTATATGTCGCAGATGTTATGGCCGTGATTTAGGTCGTGGACATCTTGTGAATAATGGAGAAGCAGTTGGAGTTATTGCCGCACAATCAATTGGAGAACCAGGCACACAGTTAACAATGCGTACGTTTCATATTGGCGGGGCGGCATCACGTGCAGCGGCGATAAGTAGTATTGAAGTAAAAAATGGCGGAACAATAAGCCTACAAAATGTAAAAATATTAAAACAAAAAGAAAGTGGAAATAATATTGTCAATTCACGATCAGGCGAGGTCGCAATTCTTGATGATACGGGTCGTGAAAGAGAACGTTATAAAATACCATATGGTGCGGTTTTAACGGTAAATAATGAAACAAATGTTGAATCTGGCCAACAAATAGCCTCATGGGATCCCCATACTCACCCAGTTATATCTGAAGTCGATGGTAAGGTTTTATTTTCCGATATTGAGGAAGGTGTAACAGTTACTCGATATACTGATGATATTACTGGTTTAACGGATACCGTTATTATGGATCCAAAACAACGACCTTCGAGCGCAAAGGACATGCGACCAGTTGTTAAGTTGGTAGACGCTAAAGGAGATGAACTTAAAATTCCAGGAACTGATCATGATGCTCATTACTTACTTCCACCGAGAGCAATCATTAACGTAAGTGACGGTAAAGAAGTTAATATTGGTGACGTGATTGCACGCATTCCACAAGAGTCATCTAAAACCAGAGATATAACTGGCGGTTTACCAAGAGTAGCGGATTTATTTGAAGCACGTAAACCCAAGGAACCTGCAGTATTAGCTGAGATTAGCGGTACAATCAGTTATGGCAAAGAAACAAAAGGGAAAGAAAGAATTGTTATAACAGGTCAGAACGATGAGGTACATGAAGAACTGATCCCTAAGTGGCGACATATTAGTGTGTTTGAAGGCGAGCACGTAGAAAAAGGGGAAAGCATAGTCGATGGACCACCAACTCCACATGATATTCTTAAATTAAAAGGCGTTAAAGCCCTATCAAACTATATAAGCAGTGAAATACAAGATGTCTATCGTCTTCAGGGGGTAAAGATTAATGACAAGCATATTGAGGTTATTGTAAGACAAATGTTGCGTAAAGCAGAGATTACAGCTCCTGGAGATAGCTCTTTATTAAAAGGCGAGCAGTTGGAACGAACAAGAGTTTTGGAAGAAAATGAAAAACTTGAAGCTGATGGCAAAAAACCAGCTGAGTGGGAGCCTATTTTACTGGGTATTACGAAAGCATCACTTTTAACCGAATCCTTTATTTCTGCTGCATCATTTCAGGAAACAACAAGAGTTCTTACTGAAGCTAGTGTTAATGGCAAGCGGGATCAACTTCGAGGTTTAAAGGAAAATGTAATTGTTGGACGTTTAATCCCTGCTGGTTCTGGTCTTGCATCCCATATAGAGGCAAGAAAACAACATGAGCGTGAGCTAGAATCTGAGAGAGTGGCGGAAAATCTGGAGGATATGGAGATAGAAATAGCACCAACGGAGGCGACTTCTGAATCGATCGAAGGGACTACATCAGCATAACGTTATAAGTGGTAATCTTCTTGACATAATACTTACCAAAGACATAGAATCTCGCCTCTTTGACAGGCTTAGGTGTTTTTCCTAGCCTGTCGTTTTGCGTTAAGTACTGGAAAAATAGCAAATTTTGATAATTTGCTGGCATGCCAGGTAGTGCCTCAGGGATTTCAGAAGAAATTTGGACGTATGTCCGTACTGGAACTAGTAAGCATACATACATAAGTATCTACAGTTCGGATAAACGAGGTAATCTGCGCGTTTAATAAATTGAAAAATATGAAGTTTTTATGACAACAATAAATCAATTAGTTAGAAAACCACGTAAGCGACAGAATGCTAAAAGCAATGTGCCCGCACTAGAAGCGTGCCCTCAAAGACGTGGTGTATGTACACGCGTGTATACAACAACGCCAAAAAAACCAAATTCTGCATTAAGGAAGGTTGCCCGTGTAAGGCTTACTAATGGGCAAGAGGTAACGACGTACATAGGTGGCGAAGGCCATAATTTACAAGAACATTCCGTGATTTTGATTAGAGGTGGCCGAGTTAAGGATTTGCCCGGTGTTCGCTACCATACAGTGCGAGGCACTTTGGATACCTCTGGTGTTAGTGATAGACGAAGTGGGCGTTCAAAATACGGGGCAAAACGACCTAAGTCATAAAAAATACTAATTCAAGCCATAAACTTATAAAGATAAACACAGGAATTATTTGAAATATGTCTAGACGAAGAATTGCCGAGAAAACAACAATCCTACCAGATCCGAAGTATGGGGATATGGTCTTGGCAAAATTTATTAACATCATTATGCGTAGTGGTAAAAAATCAATTGCTGAGAAAATTGTTTATGGCGCGCTTAATAAAATTAATGATAAGGGAAGTACAGAGCCACTCGAAATTTTCAATAAGGC
>Ga0066866_10000698_pt1 | contig 13233 bp, 5 predicted proteins | sample ETN01SmetaG_3_FD_66435 | JGI IMG/M metagenome (GOLD analysis project Ga0066866, IMG submission 66435) | Marine microbial and viral communities from oxygen minimum zone, Eastern Pacific Ocean - ETNP2014F12-01SV263 | ecosystem: Environmental > Aquatic > Marine > Oceanic ...
CTTAATATATTTCCAAAAAATGTCCCAGCCTTGCCATCGCAGTTGTCTTGCATGTATTGAGTAAGAGTCTGCAATGAAGCTTGTTGATTCATTTGCCCCAAAGCTTCCAAGGTTTGATTGGGGCTTAATGGGTTACCATCTTCATCCACAAATGGATTTTGACCCATTGCGCTATCCCAAGTGTTAACTAAGAATTTCGTAAAACCATCCATTTGTGATAAAAATTCTGACGCGGGAGTAAAGTCGGAGGTTGGGGTGTATCTTCCCCCTATTTCTCCAGCGGTATTTTGGAATATAGATTGAAAGCCCTCAATTTTTACATCCATTCCAAGATGCATGGTTGGAGTTACATAGTTGCAATGATCTGCGCCTCCAGAGTTGCAGGGGGAAACGGTTGTATCAGCGTAAACAGATGACACCCTCTTCGGGTAAGGTAATCTGTTGATTTGTCTTCCGTATTTGTGGACACCATCATAAGGTAATTCAGGTATGACCGTTTTACTAGAATTCAAAACATCAGAATTAGTTATATTACTACCAAGGTCTTGAAACTGCTGTTGGATTATTTTTGTTTTAACCCTTCTGTAAGGAGTTGCCCATGGGCCTCTTAACATTCTGACAAATTTAAAACTTTTATATTTTGTTATAGCCGTCTCCTCGTCTTGAACATCGTTTGTCAGTTGAGTCATGAACCTTGCGCCTTCGCTGTGAGTCGCAACTGGGTCCGCTGTCGTTGTAGTGACCGTTTCTTCGGAAGTGCCGGGAACATTGGTTTGACCAATGTCTTGGGTTGAGGTGTCGCTTGTTTCACTTGGCGGTTCCCCCTCTGAGGAATTGCTGCTGTTATTCCCAGAGGTGCTTGCAATGCCACTGTTTATAACCCCACCGAAATCGCCAGATTCATCATCCAACTGATTATGTCTACTGTCTCTATATTTTACGTAATTATTAATTGTTAAGAGTTTGCCACCAGGAAAGAAACCGTAGTTATACTTCATGCTCAAACAAGGATCGAAACATAACCCTTGCAATAACTGCTGCTCACTACAACCATAATGATGCCCACCATCTATCCCCAATCTTTCTGCGTAAGTGTACCAATCGCAAATTTCATCCCCAGAACCGTAACGATAAGGTCTCCTCCATTTTTGGTGTAAGGTCTCAACGCATCTTATCCTAAATGACCCACACCCCCCATTCTTACCTGTTCCTGGTGGGCCAAAAAATACACCTTTGATATCGTGCATGAATTTTCTAGAGCCTGTTGGGCCTTGTGCTCTATTCCTTAATTTTCTAACTGCTTCGATATCGGGTTCTATTTTTTGAGTAGGAGTTTGCCTTGCCCATAAGCCATATATTGCTGCGGCATCATATAGGCGCATGGGTCTTTCATGCTTCATCGAATAGAATGATTGAGATGTTCCGTTCCCATTTCTGTCTCGATTATGGGTTGCCACTTTCCATTCGTAAGCGTAGGGGCCAATTAGACCGTTTCTTTTTACATATGTATCACTTGGGAAACCTCCTATAAAGTATTGATTCGCAGATGAGCCAGCCCTTAAACCAGGTGCGATGTAGCTTATATTAATCACATTACCCTTCTCGCCACACTTGCTGTAATATCTATGTAAGGCTTCTACAAAATAGAGCATGAATCTTCCACAAGATTTCATCCGCCAGCCACAGTTAACTCCAGCCAACGAGGTTGATCTTATGTTTCTTTTTGCCGCATCAAATTCTCTTTTCATATGCGACAAACTGCGCCACGCCCAAAACTTCACGTCGGGAGTATCTTCGTAAGTATCAGACCCTTCTCCTAGACCATTCGGCAAGACTGCGGGCAAGGGAACATGCAGACCGAATCTTTTTATCGCTCCTAGATTATTCTCAAACTGCCAAGTAACTCCTCTTCCGTGATGAGCTACACAATCTCCACAGTACGCTCCCCAAGTATGCCCCATTTCATCTGCGTAATTGTAGTGTTCACCATGATGCGATTGTTGGGTATTTGGCACTCCTGCCCTTAAATTATCAACAATTAAAGCAGCTTGAAGTACGCTCCAGTGATACATTCTTGGACTCATCGTCACCAAATCCTGCGTGCTGACCCCAGTATTTTCGGAAAGCTTTGCCACCAAGTTGACGCTTTGAGTTTGCATACTTGGATTGCCGCAATTATCAAACTCCACGAAGACCCCCTGATCTTCTACGTCTGTCATGGAAGTCAGGTCCATAAATACTTCGAAGCCTTGAGCGGTACATCCCTTGGGCATTTCTTTATTTCGACAAATAGGCATCTGACTTTGGCTATACAAAGCATTGCCCCAGCCTTGGTCTAGTGTTGCCCCGAAAGAATATAATAAGCCGTACTCAAACCATCCTGCTCTTTCTGCCATATCACCTTGGATATTTGATTGTATAGGGGGTCTGAATGTCCTAGTCGTCCCCCTGTATCCTTCTCGCCCAACAAAGGCGAAAGATCGACAGTTGTTGGACATGTTCATTTTTTCCATTACCTCATTCTCCCATACTTGATTTGGGTCTCTTTGTAGGCCCGCGAAAGGAGGTATTGGTAAAGCTGGATTATCGTATTTATTGTAAGTATCAAAATGAGAACCCCAGCCCCTTGAAAGAATCACTGTGTCGTGCGGGTGGTAAAGTTCGTCGTAAATATTGCTTTGAGCCTTCGGGGGCAAGGGGTCGAGCTCTTGGTCAACCCTAGTGTAACTAAACCCAACTCCCTGCATCGGCATACTTATAGGAGCACCGTTTCTAACTGAGTAATCTTGCTTGATCCAATCTTCTATATCTAAATTTACATGCTCACTTCTTCTAAATCCGAATCTTCCCGAGGTTACACAGAAATATAAATACTCATCGTCTCCAGCAGTCTTACCCGGCTGTAGCCCATATTTCTCTTCCATCATTTGCGAGTAAGAGTTAGTCTTACTAAAGGTTGGAATAGCGGGTAATCCTTTTTTGTCCGTGTCGGAGCGACCTTGATAGGTAATCGCTCCCTGTATGTAACTATAAGCTTTCCAGAGCCTGTGTTCGCCTTGTTTTTTTGATGAATTTATATAGTGCGCTTCACCTTTGTAGTCTACGAGCCTTGCCCAGTGATCAGCCCCGTATTTTCTGCCATTATAATTGGTATCCATCTGATATCTACTTGGAACACCATTGACCTCTTCTTCGGTTTCGCACATTTCATGAGTGTAGGTCGCTTGCGGGTGAAACAACGTGCAGTCTTCGTTGCCGACTCCACTTACCCCTTCTAAACAAGCCCAATCCCCTGTTATTGATGCTTCTTGAAAATACTCTGGAACGTCAGAGTAAAATAGCTCATCTAAAGTTTCTTCGGGGTTTGTTGGAGACAAGACACTCTTCTTAATTCGATACCACTTGTAATGAACTGGGTATTTAAATTCTCCTTTAGTGTTAGTTAGTTTTAAATTATTGGTCCAAAAATCAATTTCTGGATATCCCTTGTTTATCTTATCTTCAGGAATAGTATGGTAATCAACTGCCTGAGCCCTAAACGTAGGTCTTTGCCCTATCTTGCATGTTACATTTAAGGGCTGTTGAGTAAATATTGGAGAGAAGCAACTAAACCCTTGATTTATCCTACCTACGTCATTATATCCAGCAACAGCCCATGGACTAATTGGCAAATCTTTTCCTTCGGCCCCTACTGCGCGGCCACCTTCACGGTAAGACGCAATCGGCCTGTCTCCACCACAGGAAAAATCTTGAAACAATCCACCATAGTAATGAGCCCCGCCTAGACTTCTCGCATACTCAACCCTATCATGCCAACCAGTTACAGTAGAAACATGCGTATAGACGCCATGAAAATATCTTCTAGTAACATCTGGGTTTTCTTGGTCGGGATTATCAGCGGGCGGCTCGTAATGTGCTCCACCCGGCAGAGGAGTGAAGTTAGCCCCTTGGTGACTTCCAGCTGCACTATCCCCCCACTTAGAATTACCCCAATGTTTCCCTGTTGTATAAGGAGATGCACTGTCCGTAGAAAACGTTATTTGATTAGTCGGGAATAAATCAATAGCTCGTCCTCTGAGCTTGTTCTCAACAAACCTTGTTAAAATTCTTTTTTCTTTTCCTTCTACTGCCGTTTTATACCATTCTTGATTTACCTGCCCACCAGGCACAGCTATATGGCTACCGTATAAACGTAGAATTTCATTCCAAGCGTCTATTTGGTTTTTGTGATTTGGATTATCTTGCGGCTTTATAGCTAAGGCAAATAAGTTTTGGTTAGTCTCCCACTCTGTTTCTTTTAGGAATTGTCTGTATCTGTTATTTGTGAACAGCATGTCATTGAAAAGCCCTTGCCTAGAGTAATCAAGAGTCTCATTCCCAAACATGCCGTTAGTGGCGGCTTTATAATAAACGACTGGATCATCTAAGCCGTTCAACAAGTTAGGCAAAGAAAGCAGCATTTGGTCAAAATCTTTTTTAAGCCTAAATAAACATCTTTTAAAATGTATTTCTGCTTCGTCGTTTCTGATGTGTCCAGTTAGTAAATTTTTATATTCATGAGTATCAACAATGTGATCATAATTAGACCACAAGAAGAAACCAATATTACCAGCGAAAAATTCTCCAAGTCTTTGTTCATTCCTAGCTATTTCTAATAAGGTCTTATAATGATCTTCTTCGCACACCCCTCCCTTAACTCCTGGTTCTTGATATTCCGTACAGTCTTGAACCCCCGCTGGAAAATCTCTTACTAAATCTATCCTAGCACTAACCGTACTATACTTGCCGTCAGAAGCGTGAACGTTGTCTGCTCCAGCGCGTAAAGCGTGCAAACTTATTAAATCGTCAAGATGTTGAAGTGGGTCAGTAATACTTGTTCTTGGGTTGAATACCACGGAACCATGCATTATATACGGGTCACAATCTGGCGATTGAGAGCAGTAATTCCTACCAATACCATCAGCGTCATCAAGAATCTGCTGAATGCCGACTCCAAATTTATTTTCAAGCTTAGATATGACTGCTTTCCGAGCGGTATCTATAGCTGCTGCCCCACCATCTAAACAATCTTGGCAAGCTGAGATGGAAAATGAAACCGTATCCCAAGTAATAGTTTCTACCAAGTTGGGACTATTCAAATTGAAGCTAATTACCCCCCCTGTTTCGCTCCATTCGTAAACATCGTAATTTAAATCTAGCGTTTCATTCCTATCTTGCCAACTTGGGGAAGTAGAACTCAATACCAAATCCACTACTCTATCATCCGTAGATGTCTCCACATACTCGACCTCATAACAGCCGTTGTTTATCCTCAGGGTAGAATTTTCTTTAAGAGTAACAGAGGAAAGACCTTTCAACTCGTAGACTTTTGATTCAAAGGTGATTCCGTCAGCACTAATTTTTCTAGCAGTGTAGTAATTGAATTCTTGATCTTCTACCTCGGTCTCGTCAACTGTTTCTGCGTTAGGAGAACTACAAGAATTGAAAAATCTAGCACCATAAAACCCAAATTTTCCTATTGCAGCATAATAAGGAATGTCAAAATAATGAGACGGGCAAGCATGGATAGGGATATCAGAGGACCAAGGCAAAAAGTCAGGAGTATCAGGGCATTGTCTATACTCCCACATGTGCTCCTCGGCCTGTCCTTCGCTATGAGAGAATTGAGTTACTTTATTGGTAAGAGTATTTTGAGTCTCGTTCCATAACGAATCATGATTGTATCTAAAAATAAAATGCCAATAAGTAAACGGGTCATAAGTTGCGAAACTCGCGGAGTCGTTTGTCGCTGCACCTGGACCACTACCGAAACCAAGCTGTACACCTGCAAAATTATAACCTAATAGTTGAGATGTTTCACATTGTCGTGCCTTACATATTCCCGCGTCCAGCTTGCTCTCCTTGGCTCCAACAACTGGATACATTAACTTTGGGTAGCCACTATCTAATTTGTACCCATTGTATATAACACCACCTGGGCCCCAGCATCTCTGAGTCTTGTATACGTGATCACTAACCCATCCATCTACGTCTACAGAGTTCGGAAAAGGATTATCGTTATAAAAAGTCCCTGCGCCGGGGGCCATAATCGACCCTGGGTGGTAGCCAAATTTTTGTTCTTCAAAGAAATACTGTGGGGGACGTTGAGGAGGGCACTCTTCAGCAGGTGCATGTATGCCATGCTCATCTCCCCGATTGTGGTCGTATGTGACCATTGGGCTATTTGTTGGGAAAACTGTTCTTATTCCCCACATGCCCATTTCCCCTGGGTCGTCAAGTTGCGGGCAACATTCTCCCGCCATGAAATTTTCTAAAGTAAAGTCGGTTGAAGTAAGCGCGTTAATGGTTTCCATTCCTGCGGCTGCGCCAATCAACGTAAGAGTCGGAGTTTCTCCGTACGGAGGAGCGTAATAACCAGCGGGATACGAAGCGTTATAAAAATTAAAATTACCACTTATGCCTTGATACTCTAATGGTCTACTGCCATGGCAAGTTTCGTAAATCTCAAAACTACCTAAAGACGCTATATAAAATTGCTTTGGGTCATTTTCTTGATTGAAGTATGTTTTAAAATTGTTTCTACCAACTTTAACATTTGTTTCGCCCATTTCAGCAACTTGGGCAGTGGGGTTACCTCCTTCATTGTATCTATGAGTTCTTTTATTTTGCTTCGTATCGTAAACATGCCAAGCGTCAGGCTCTATGGTGGCTGTAGACTCCCCCTCGTAAATATAAGATTTTAAATTAAGCCTCTCCCACTTCGATTCCAAAGCGGTTGTAGACATTTGGGAAATAGACAGGCCCGCCGTATGATCCTCAATACAGTAATACCAGATTTTTTCTGGATAATAACTACTAGTAGAAGCTTCTTGAAAATAAACTAAGTCACCTTTAGCGTAGCTAGTTCCTACTTGAAATTCTCCGCGATAATTAAAATCGGCTGGAGCACCCCCTGTAAACGATTTTTTTAATATTCCAGTCCAATAAAAATCTGCCCCTTTTTCGTCTGCTATATTGTTTATGGGCTTATATTCTTCCCAAGCGGGCGGATGATAATCCCATAATTTACCAGCCGCACGACAAGCAGCCTGAGTCTTGTGCTGAGAATCGGAACAAGACTTGTTGCCGCCTCTTGAGACTATGTAGAATCCGCCTATTTTCATCCTTTTGCCTTGACTTTGAACCTATTACACATATAATTACACATATTATGATACAGTTTTATAAGCCAAATGCTAAAAATACGGGTGCAGCGTGCTCTTTCTGGTACAATCCAGAACATGCGTGTTTTTACACAAACATAATCCAACAAGCTTCTTGGAATGCGAAAGCCAGAACAGGTTCGTTCAAAGCAAACCTTGAAAACCCTACTAAATTTATTAAAATTAAATTAAATTTAAACGAGATCGGTGGGATTTTAGATTGCTTGGATCGAGGCAGGGAATGGAAGTGTTACCACAATTTTCCGCAAGCAGAACATATCACGAAAGCTTCATTCAAAAGATATAACGATAAGGATGGGGCTCCTGCGGGTTATTCCCTTAATGGAATCAAGGAGCCCAAAGATGACCCTTCAAAAAAGGTGTCAATCATGTGTCCTTTTAATTTTGGCGAAGCAAGAGCGTTAAGAGAGTGCCTTATCTTTATGATGAATTCTTATTTCAACAGCAAAGTAAGTAAAGTACTCAAAAATCAACAAGCAAAAAAAATCACCGAACCTAACTCCCCCCGACCCCTCCCTGCTGTAGACGCTCCAACGATTAAGTCTGGAGACGACGAAGTAGTTTTCTAGAATGAAAAAAAAGAAAGTAGTATTCCAAACTGATTTTAGTTTGGCCAAAACCGGATTTGGTCGCAACGCAAGGATTCTCCTCGAATATTTGCATAACACGGGAAAGTACGACTTAATCCATTACGTTGTAGGCTTAAACTATTCGAACCCAGAGCTTCAAAGAACTCCGTGGAAATCGATTGGTTGTTTACCTGACGATAAAGAAGAAATGCAGGAGCTTCAACGAGACCCAAATGTTGCCAGAGAAGCTGGCTACGGTGGGCATTACCTTGATAAAATTATCCAAGACGAAAAACCTGATGTCTATATCGCATCACAAGATATTTGGGGCGTAGACTTCGCGGTAAACAGGAGATGGTATGAAAAAATCACTTCTGTAATTTGGACCACCTTGGACTCCCTGCCGATCTTACCTTCGGCGGTTGAAAAGGCTGACAAAATTAAAAACTACTGGATATGGAGTAACTTCGCAGTTAAAGCTCTTCATAAATTGGGCCACAAGCACGTAAAACAAGTCTCGGGGGTAGTTAATGAAAAAGATTTTTATCGCTTAGAGGATCAAAAAAAATCCGAATTAAGAAAAAAATTCGATATTCCAAACGACGCATTCGTAGTTGGGTTTGTTTTTAGGAATCAATTAAGAAAATCTGTGCCTAATTTACTAGAGGGTTATAAAAAATTCAAAACACAAAACCCTGAAACCCCCACCCGTCTTCTGCTGCATACTCATTTTGATGAAGGCTGGGAAATACCTCGTTTAATAAAAGAGTACGGAATAGACGAGAAGGAAATCCTAACTACTTACATTTGCCGAAACTGCCTTAATTACGAGGTTAAAAACTATTGCGGTCAAGACGTGGATTGTTCCGCTTGCTCAACTAAGAATTCTCAAGTCACTACTTCACCACAAAACGGAGTAGAGGAAAAGGCTCTGAATGAGGTTTATAATTTAATGGACGTGTATTGCCACCCATTTACTTCTGGCGGTCAAGAAATCCCAATTCAAGAAGCTAAGTTAGCAGAGCTAATCACCCTTGTAACAAATTATAGCTGCGGAGAGGACATGTGTATTCCCGAAGCAGAATCATTAGCTTTGGATTGGTCCGAGTATAGAGAGCACGGCACTCAGTTCATTAAAGCGTCCACTCACCCCGACTCGATTGCTTTGAGACTCAAGGAAGCCTTTGAAATGTCGAAAGTCGAAAGACTAAAGAAGGGGGAGGCTGCGCGTAAATGGACAATGGAAAACTACTCAATCAATTCTATCGGCCCATTCTTTGAAGAGTTCATAGATTCTGCGCCTTTTACGGATTATAGTTTTGACTTAAAAGAAGAACAAAAAGACCCATTCTACGAAATCCCAAATATCGAAGACGATTCAGTGTGGCTCACAGACATGTACCATAATATTTTACTTATGAAAGATGTCAATGAAGATGATGATGGCCACAAATACTGGATGGGAGAACTCAAGAAAGGGGCTCCGAGAAGGGACATAGAAAATTACTTCAGACAAGTAGCTCTTCAAGATAATCAGAAGAAAGAAAAAATTCCTTTTGAAGACGTTCTAGATAAGGATGATGAAGGCAAACGAATTTTATATGTTATGCCGCAAAGCATAGGGGATGTATTTTTATCTACTAGCTTATTTAGATCAATAAAAGAACAGTATCCTGACCATAATCTATATGTCGCCACACAGCCGCAATTTAGAGAAGTCTTGGACGGCTTGCCCTATGTCCACAAAGTCATAAACTATATCCCACAGATGGATAATCTTCTTTGGCTTGAAGGTAAGGGTGATCATAAAGGCTTTTTTGAGGTAGCGTACTTACCTCATATAGGAACGCAAAGAATGTTAACTTATTTACATAACGGAAAAGATAAAATCGCATACACAGACTTGTGTTACAAATAGTATATACCCATGCATCTAGTAGAAACATACGCCTTGTCTTGCGGAGCGAAAATAGACAAACCTCTAATTTACGAGAAGTATTTTCCTTTACCCAAGGGGAAGTATATATCTTTTCAACCTTTCTCAGGAGCTCCGAGTAAGAATTACGACTTCTGGCAGCAGGTTGTAGATATCTTGTATCCAATTCTAAAAAATAAAGACATTTCAATTTTACAAATTGGAGCCAGAGACGAAAAAACCTTCAACGGGTGTCTTAGTGTGGTAGGAAATACTAATTTAGGTCAAGCAGCTTACGCCGTAGCTAGATCAGAGTTGCATTTGGGGGCAGATAGTTTTGCCGCGCATGTGGCCTCAGCTTATGATAAGAAAATAGTAGCGATTTACTCAAACAATATTGTAAACAATGTTAAACCTTACTGGTCTGACGAGGAGAACGTCTCTTTGCTGGAACCGGAAAGAAAAAATAAGCCTAATTTTGCAATGGAGGAATCCCCAAAGACTATAAACTTCATTAAACCAGAGGCTATAGCTGAATCAGTTTGTAAACTATTAAATATAGATTTCAAACAGCCGTATGAAACGGTGTACATCGGTGAAAAGTACGGCTTAGATAACTTTTTTGTTTGGGTTCCTGACATACTACACCCAATTAAAGAACCGCCTCAACCAATTGAGGTTAGAATGGATTACCATTTTAATGAAAGCATTTTAGAGCAGCAGTTACAAATATGCCCGTGTGCGATCATTACAAACAAGCCAATTAACCTTGAACTACTTAAAAGGTATCGTCCGCGTGTTGCTCATTTGTTTTACGAGATTACTAAGGACGATAGTCCAGAATTCGCCCAAGGAGCGAGAAAAGCTGGGCTCAAGATTATCCCTATTACAAGATTGTCCGACGAAGAGATTACAGACAAGAAGGTTCATTATTTTGATGTAGGTAAGATTAACTCTGTTGATGAGCCCGAAAAAGAATTAATTAAAAAAATTAAAAATACTGATAATCTTTCTTATAAGTCTAACAAGATTATTATGTCGGACGCCAAAAGGTTCTCTAGCCACCCCAAATACCTCAAAGGGATTACATCTAACAACAATTTTGAGCCCTTGGATTTCTCGGGCAACTTTTTCGATGATTTAGATCATTACCACATAGTTAAATTGCTTGACTAATTATCAGGTTGTGGTAGTATTCTTGTATGGCTCCTAGAAAAAAAGCAAAGTTCGAAGTTCTCAAAAGAACTGATGGTGGTTTGATTGAAGGCGTAGATTATATCTTCAACGAAGATAACACTATTGATTGGAGAGCAATGGTAAAATCTGAATACCTTGTTCCTGACAGAAGTAAAACGAGTGAAACAGATATAACAAAACTTGCCGACAACCAGCTGATTATACTTATTGGCGGGATTAAGGAGCTCGCTCAAATCAGGGGCTACACTTCCGTAAAATATAACGTTACATGCCCAAGCCCAGAATACGTGGTTACTAGTTGCACCATTGACTGGATTCCAAATTATGAAACTGAAGGCAAAGCTGTGACCTTTTCGTCCGTAGGTGACGCTTCCCCTCATAATACCAATAGTTTTGCAAGAAATTTTCTTGGTCCAATTGCGGAAAATCGAGCTTTCGTTCGTTGCGTAAGGAACTTTCTAAAGATCAACATTGTTACGAGAGAAGAGCTTAAGGAGTCAGAAGCTTCGTTTACCCCTCGGCAATCAACCTCTGATGAAGTCTCCGACAGCGAGACCCTTGCTCCACCCTATAACCTGCTGGATGCCGCCATGAAAACTAAGAGCATTTCTTTGGCTAATGTTAAAAAACGATTAAGCGATGAAGGCTACGAAAAAGCCATCAACGAACTTGAAGACATCCCAAAGGTTAAAGTCTTTGAGCTTATAGAAAGAATTAAAAAGATTACCTAAGAGTCATCATCCTGCGCGGCTATAACCTTTGCGTAAGCTGGCTCGTAAATAATTGACCCAATCTTTCTTTCTTTTGGGGTGGGGAAGTTATTCGGGCTTGCAATGACCAAGGGCATACACTCATCTCTTGAGCTTCTTTGCTTATTCCCCTGGTTCGTATCCTCCCACTCACAAAAACTGAATATTATATTTTTATTTATAAAACTATAATCCTTATTCGGCAAAGTTCTCGGAACTTTTTTTCCTTGGCCTACGTCCTCATGATAAATTTTATAAGAGTCGTTTGGACCAGGGAATAAATTGTCAGAAGGAATCCCCCCTCTTCCTTTACCTTTCTTTTCTAAATACTGACCATTCGGGGTTTGATATCTGTGTTGCTTTCTCTGCAACTCTTCAATTGTTTTGCTGTAAGCTGGGAATTGTTCTCTCATGAATGAATCAATTAAATAATAATGAAGAATCATAAAAAAATTATTTTGCGTAATGTTCCCCGTGGTCCTGCTTCCTACTCCTCCAACGATTCCGCCTTTAGCGTTTTGTTTTACAGTTGGTTCACTAGGCACTTTGTAAGATGGGTCGTGCCGACGAATTGGCTTTATGGGGTGGGAGTAAATTTTGTTGGGCATTAACAAAGGTTTTAGCTTATGCCATTCTGGGCCTCTATTTTTCCCAGTGGTTGGGTCAACAAGCTGGCTAAGTTGCTGCTGCGTAAACCCACTACCATGACTAGCCCAATAAGCAGGGGACCATTCCATGACTTCTGCTAATTCGTTACCTTCGATTCCAGTTTTTCCCACCCTCTTTGGGTTGGCGACAGTAAATTGAGCGGAGGCATAATAATTATCAAAGTCAACGTTGGAAAATTGAGAATTAAAAATATCACTTTGACTTGAGTAATGACGGGGGACTTTTCTAATCGTAATAGATTCCCCTATTGTATACTCAGTATCCAACTTAGGAATAGTATTAATCGTAAAGTTGGCAGGATTGCCAATATTTATGTTTCCCAAGTAATCTTTTCTCCTTGTGCTCCCATGATTGTTGGCTGGAGTAATATCTGGCGCAGCAGGACAGTCCACCCACAAATGCCTTGGTCTTTTGACCAGAAGATATCTTTTGTGCATAGTCGCATTAGTCGGCACAAAGCTACAAGGCTCAACCATGACTATAATAAACCTACTTAATATATCAAAAAAGAATGGCTCGGTTAAACCAGGGTCTCCAGCGCAAGCAATTACCTTTGCTTGGATTTCGTCACCGATTTTATCGTCTTCTCCAATCTTTTTCGAAGAACTATGTATCCTTGAGTTTTGATTACTTACTATTTTTGACATTTTTTATCCCCCACCAAAATAATTTGTTACAAATGAAGAACCTTGAGATGAAGGCGTTGTAGTATCTGGCACGTAAGCCATTCCAGACTCTTCTGTATATAAATTATACACTGAAATTGTCTCTTCGTAGACCTTGCTTTCCCCGCTAATCGTCAACTTGGCCGCAATTGTTTCATCTATGTCTAAATTATTAAAAGTAACTTTTGCATAAAATTGCGTATTGTTACTAGAAAGGCTAGTTGCATGAGAATATTCTTCGTTATT
>Ga0066866_10000704_pt1 | contig 13130 bp, 10 predicted proteins | sample ETN01SmetaG_3_FD_66435 | JGI IMG/M metagenome (GOLD analysis project Ga0066866, IMG submission 66435) | Marine microbial and viral communities from oxygen minimum zone, Eastern Pacific Ocean - ETNP2014F12-01SV263 | ecosystem: Environmental > Aquatic > Marine > Oceanic ...
TCGACTACATACGGCTTTTGAGGAGAAGATAAAATCACAATATGAATAAAGAGTCAAACACGGGACAGATCGGCTTCAGTGGGATCGGACTGTCGCAACGTGGAGTTCATACCTCAAGATTTGTCCATCTGGACACGAAACCGAGAAAGGCTTTGTGGAGTTATTAAAGTGATTTAGCCTGATCAAAATTATACCAATCCGTTGAAACGTGATTTCCTAAGGCATCCCACATGTGGCTATCTAATTGGAATCTACGACATTTAATCAAACCTGCATTCCCTGACATAGTTATACATTCTACGTCGTAACGTTTTTTAAAAGTTGATTGTCCCATCAGCACCATCACCAGAGCAGTTCCAAGAATACCGATGAGCAGGCTTTTAAAGTCGATTGATTTCATTACCGATCCTTTGATTGATGTTAATAAGCCCCCACCAACGCCCTTGCGGTTTCCCCACGGTTGTATCTCTGAGTGGTGTCAAATCTTTTGTGGCGCAGCTGTTTCTGGACTGCAGCAGGTTGGATTTCCTGATCGAGCAGATAGGTAGCACAACCGGCCCGCAAGGAATGACCACCGAATGACTGCGGATCGAGACCGAGCTGATAGGCATAGCCCTTCACGATCAAACCCGCGTAAAGAAAGGATCGAATTTTTTAGAGAATTAAATCTAAGGAAGAAATAGGATCCAAGCCTAACCCGGTTGAGTTCAACCTCCTATTTCTTTTATAAACTTATTGGGATAAATATCAAGGAAGTCGAAACCTCGAACCTAAAAACCGAGATCCGGTATCTTATCTAGGGGAATTAGAGGACGAATCTCAGATCCGCGTTGAGGATTTCATTGAGGATTCATTCTAGCCTTCCTGATTGGTTTTGGATTTCCTGATCGTGATGCGGAATCTGAATGTGATTTTTTGTCAGAGTGTTGTCAGAGTGTTGACCAGGTTTACCCCCCTATTTCGGGCATATTCAGGATTGGTTTTGCAAATGCAAAAAATCAAGAATATGCTGTTATTGACTGAAATCATTGAAGAAATACTGGTGCACCCGGAGCGATTCGAACGCCCGACCTACGGAACCGGAATCCGTCGCTCTATCCAACTGAGCTACGGGTGCAAGGAGAAGAGGCTTCCATCGTTTTGGTATTTGAAAGATTTCCTCTGGATGCTGGAAGTATCAAGAGAATTCCCATTTCTGGAAAAGCATTCTCTCCTTTGATCAGAAATCCAGACCCTTGAAAAGTGCGCGTCTAGTTGGAGGAGATTCCCTTTTTTTGAACCTTCTGGATTCACGCCTTAATCCATCTTCTAAAGATTTGAATTTTTTACTGATTTTTTTCTTGCTTTGATGGACGACCTCTGCCAATTCTTATTTGTAAGTTTGTTCTAACTTGAGAGACAGAATGAAGACAACCAGGGCCGGAGGAATTCTCAAATCATGAGTGAAATGGAAGCCGATCTGTTCTGGCGGCCCGAGGCCATGCAGGTCGTACGGACCCAAAGCCCACTGATGCGGCAGGTCCTCGAGAAGTTGAAGTCCGTTTCACCGACACGGACCACGGTCCTTTTGCTGGGCGACACAGGAGTCGGTAAAGGAATGATCGCCAAGCTGATTCATCAGCACAGCAGCCGCAGTGAAATGCCATTTGTCCATCTTCATTGTGGTGCAATTCCAGAGACCTTGGTGGAAAGCGAGTTGTTCGGTTATGAAAAAGGAGCCTTCACAGGAGCCAATAAACGCAAACTCGGACGATTCGACAAGGCCCAGGGGGGTACGCTTTTTCTTGATGAAATCAACACCATTTCTCCTTCGACCCAGATCAAGCTCCTCCAGGTATTGCAGGAACGGATTTTCCAGCGGGTCGGCGGGGAACAACCCATCGAGGCAGACGTGCGTATCATCACCGCTTCCAATGCGGAACTCAGCAGCTTGTGTGAAGAGGGAAGCTTCCGTCGAGATCTTTTTTACCGCCTCAGTGTCTTTCCAATCCAACTCCCTTCTCTGCAGCAGCGAAGCGAAGACATCCCGCAAATCGTCGAATCCCTGATCGAATGGTTCAACCGTCACTATTACAAAGACATTCAAGGCATCGATCCTTTTGTGATCAAGGCACTCAAGCAGTATGACTGGCCGGGGAATGTCCGTGAACTCGAAAACATCATCGAACGATCCTACATCCTGGAAAAAACGAGAATCCTCAGTGCAGAAAATTTCCCACAGGAGATCCTGGCCCATGACGGTCACACCGCCGAAGTTCTACTTGATGCCAAATTGCCACTTGCCGAAGTCCGTCGACAAAGCCTGGAACAGGTGGAACGCCAATACCTCAAGGAACTGCTCATGCTCCATCAGGGACGGGTCAACCGTGCTGCAGAAACGGCTGGCATCACAACCCGGCAGCTGCACAAGCTTCTGACCAAATATTCCATCCGCAAAGAAGCTTTCAAGCCCTCGAAAGAGACCAAAAAACAGCCCTCCAAAGAAATCAACTGAAACCTGTCGCTTTTGGCAGAATTAATACCTCACTCTTCCAGCATAACTCCAATCCATCATGAACGATCCACATCCATTTCTTGACGTGGCCCTGGATGCCGCAGAAAAGGCTGCAGCATTCATTCGGCAGGAAGCCCATAAAACCCTGGATATCGGTTATAAAGGTGCCACGGATTTGGTCACCCACGTCGACCTGGGGTCGGAAAAGATCATCAAGGAGACGGTGCAATCAAAATTTCCCGAACATCAATTCCTTGCTGAAGAAGGGGGCATAGAGCAGAGCGATTCCGAATACCTCTGGGTCATCGATCCTCTTGACGGAACCACCAATTTCGTCCATGGCTATCCGCTCTATGCGGTTTCGATTGCACTCTATCAAGAAAACCGTCCACTTGCCGGAGTGGTGAATCACATTTCAAGCGGAGAAATCTACACGGCGACTTCCGGAGGTGGGGCTTTCTGCAACGGCAAAGCCCTGCAGGTATCCAAAACGAAGGAACTCAGCAAATCTCTGCTGGCCACCGGATTTCCTTACACCCACGACCAGATCTGGTCACGCAACATGGAACACTTCAAGCTTCTCACGGACCGGACCCAAGGGGTACGCCGGGCTGGAGCAGCCGCGCTGGATTTCTGCCATGTTGCCCGGGGATGGTTGGATGGATTCTGGGAATACCAGCTTGGAGCCTGGGACATGGCCGCGGGAGTGCTGATCGTCGAAGAAGCTGGAGGACGGGTGAGCAAGATGAACGATGAGTCTTTCGTCCTGATGGAACGTGAGGTCGTTGCCAGCAACGGCCTGATCCACCATGAATTGCTGGAACATCTGAATCAGGAGCCCTGAACGACGGTTCAGTTCCCCCGAAGTCATAAAATCAATCCTGAAACAGAATCGGTTCAGGGATTCTCTTCAAGCACCGCGTGGGCCGCCGCCATTCGGGCAATTGGGACACGATAAGGCGAGCAGGATACATAGTTCAGTCCAAGTCGATGACAGAGCGAGATGCTCTTTGGATCTCCGCCATGTTCCCCGCAGATGCCAACTTCAAGGTCAGGCCGGGAGGAACGTCCACCCTGAACCCCAATGTCGATCAGCTTGCCCACCCCGTTCGGGTCGATGCTCGCAAAAGGGTTTTCCTTGAGGATTCCACGCTGGATGTATTCCATCAGGAACCCTGATTCCGCATCGTCTCGGGAGATGCCGAAGGTGGTCTGGGTCAGGTCGTTGGTGCCGAATGAAAAAAACTGTGCAACCTCCGCGATTTCATCTGCCGTCAGCGCCGCTCGCGGAAGTTCGATCATCGTCCCGAATTTATATTTTACTTCCAGATCCTGTTCCTTCATCACTTCACAGGCCACTTCCTCGAGGGAGGATTGCTGAATCTTCAGTTCATTGACATGGGAGGTCAGAGGAATCATCACCTCAGGCTGAACATCCACTCCGTCTTTGGAACAGATGCAGGCGGCCTCGAAGATGGCACGAACCTGCATCTGGGTCAGTTCCGGAATGAGGATCCCTAGCCTCACCCCGCGGGTTCCGAGCATCGGGTTCTGTTCACGCAGGGCTTCCACCTGTTCCAGATAATCCTGCTTGACCCTGATTTCGGCGAGGGCACTGTCGATTTCACTGAGGGTATGGAAATGCTGGGTCCGTACTTTGAGATCCGCCAAACCCTGAACCAATTCTTCGAAGGAAGGCAGGAATTCATGCAGAGGAGGGTCGATCAGGCGGATGATCACGGGATGGCCGTCCATCACCCGGAATAAGCCCTCGAAATCTCCACGTTGAAGGGGAAGGAGCTGATCCAGTGCTTCCTTGCGTTCCAGGGTATGTCTGGCCATGATCATGCGTTGCACGATAGGCATTCTTTCCGCTTCAAAAAACATATGCTCCGTGCGGCAGAGTCCGATCCCTTCCGCGCCATATTCACGAGCCCGTTGCGCATCACGCGGGTAGTCCGCATTGGCCCAAACCCCCAGCTTTCGTATTTCATCCGCCCAGCTTAGCAGTTTGATCAACCCCGGATTTTTGATGTCCGGAACAACGGTTGGGAGTTGCCCGAGGTAGACCTCGCCCAAGGTTCCATCCAGGGATATCCAGTCTCCCTCTTCGATGATGATGCTGTCGCTGACTACCATCTTCCGTGCGATCAGATCGAGTTCCAGTTCACTGACGCCGACCACCGCTGGCTTGCCGAACTGTCGTGCTACCAAAGCGGCGTGGCTGGTGCGTCCGCCTTTGCTTGTCAAAATCCCTTCCGCCGCCAACATGCCGTGCACATCGTCAGGTTTGGTTTCCGGACGGGCCATGATCACTTGCTTCCCTTCGTGCTTCGCCCAGCGTTCGGCGGTGTCCGCATCGAAAGCGACCATCCCCACTGCCGCTCCCGGAGAAACATTCAGTCCGGAGGCGATTTTTTTTGCTTCTTTCATCGCACCCGCATCCAATTGCGGATGGAGGAAGAAATCAACCTGTTCGGGTTTGACCCGGCGAACGGCTTCCGTGCGGGTGATCATTCCTTCCTCAACCATCTCCACCGCGATTTTGACTTCCGCCTGTGCGGTACGTTTTCCATCCCGGGTCTGGAGCACCCAAAGCGTTCCTCGTTCGATGGTGAACTCCATGTCCTGCATGTTGCGGTAATGCATTTCCAGTTTGCGGGCAATTTCCCGAAACTGGTTATAGACTTCCGGGAGCCGGGTTTTCAGTTCACTGATGGGCTCAGTCATACGGATTCCCGCGACCACGTCTTCACCCTGGGCGTTCATCAAAAAATCTCCTTCCAACTCATTTTTGCCATTGGATGCATTACGGGACATGGCCACTCCGGTTCCAGAATCTTCCGATATGTTGCCATATACCATGGCCTGGATGTTGACTGCCGTTCCCAGGTCGTGGGAGATGCCGGCTGCATTCCGATAGGCCTGGGCCCGTCTGCTGTTCCACGACTTGAAAACTGCTTCGGTGCCGAGCTTGAGCTGCAGGTAGGGGTCTTCAGGAAAATCCTCATGCGTGTAGGTGTTGTAGATCTGCTTGAACTGCTTGGTGACCACCTTCCAATCCTCGGCCGTCATTTCGGCATCGGTCTTGACTCCGGACACTTTGCGTTGGGCTTCAATGACGGCTTCAAAGACTTCGTCCGGAACGTCCATCACCACGCTGCCGAACATCTGGATCAACCTACGGTAGAGGTCATAGACGAAACGTTCACTGGTCTGACGTATCATCTGCTCGGCAACCGCATCGTTGATTCCGATGTTGAGGACCGTGTCCATCATCCCAGGCATGGAGAATTTTGCACCCGAACGGCAGGACACCAGAAGAGGATCGTGCAGGTCACCGAATTTCCTCCCCATCTTTCCTTCCACAACCTTCAGTCCTTCCAGCACCTGCTCCCACATCCCTTGGGGGAATTCCTCTCCCGCTTCCAGAAAAGCATTACACGATTCAGTGGTGACGGTCAGTCCCGGAGGAACGGGTACACCAAGCCGGGTCATGTCCGCCAGATTGGCCCCTTTACCACCAAGCAGGCCACGGGTTGAATCCCAATTGCCTTGGACATAGGCTTCCGCCTGATCCAGTTCACTGAAAAGATAGACGTGTTTTTGTGTCGCACTCATAAAGTATTCCGGATGAGGTTTAAAAGGGCTTTGACCTGTAACTCATTGGACTCTGAAGGATCCTACCCCTGAGGGGCGTGCCAAATCCTTCAACCCGTGAAGTGTTCAAGTGGCCATCGGAGATCAGACTTTGGGAATCTTTCAAGACTTGTCCGTTGAATCAAACTGAAGATGGGGTGAGCTCAAGGAAGGAGCAAAACTTTTGCACACCCCATTTTGTCTTCTTGACTTTGACAATAACATCCACGACAGGGGGCCAACATTCGTAAAATTACTTGAGATTCAAAACCTGAATCCCTTCAAAAAAGGGAGTCCCCCTCAAGATCCGGTGGATTGAAAAAGCTTCTCTTGTATTCAAAAAATTGTTTCACCCGGAACAGATTGGGTTTGGTACTCAATGTGGATAGATTGAAGTTTCACACGCATAACATTTAAACCATGGAAGATCATGAAATCGTTTCACAAGGAACTCTGGATGGACGTCCCACAGAGAATGGATTTCGTCAACATCACTCATGATGTCGAAAATGCATTGAAGGAGAGTGGAATTCGTGAAGGAATGTGTCTGGTCAATGCCATGCACATAACCGCTTCAGTATTCATCAATGATGACGAAGCCGGGCTTCACAGTGATTACAAACGCTGGCTCGAAGAACTGGCTCCCCATGAACCGCTCAGCCGCTATCGCCACAACCTGACCGGCGAAGACAATGGCGATGCACATCATAAACGCCAGGTCATGGGCCGTGAAGTGATGGTGGCCATCACCGAAGGCAAGCTTCATTTCGGTACCTGGGAACAGATTTTTTATGGAGAATTCGACGGCAACCGAAGAAAACGGGTGCTCGTCAAGATCATTGGCGAGTGATTCCAGAACCGACTCGGATAGCTTTAGAACTCCCTTCTAGAGGAAATCTGAGTTTTGGCATTTGAAAAGGAAACACCCCTCAAGGGCAAAGTTTTAAAAGTAGGCTGGAAAAAAATTTTATGCTCCAGTAAATTAACTTTTACATCTGCAAAACGTTTCAACGTGCAGGTCTTTCTCCAGGATCACTCAAAGGCATGTCACAGGGCAGCAAAACCCGATCAGGAACTTCGCATTTGATCAAAGAAAAACCAACCTCCAGGAACGGCTCCAGTTTTCCTTTTTTAGCGTTGATCCTCATCGTCTGCTGGATGATGGTGCCATGCCACCAGGTATTTTCCAATGAACTAAAGAACCTGGCCCTCTACCAGGAAACTGGAACCAATGAATGGGAACTCCAGGGAGATGAGGATACACATTGGGTCTATCGAGGAGAACAACAGAAGGGGAAACCCCATGGAGAAGGAGTCGCAATCCATCCCCTTGGAGCGAGCTACAGTGGAGGCTGGAAGGATGGACTTTATCATGGAAAAGGAATTTTCAAATCACTGAATCATGCATCCTTTCAAGGTCAGTTTCGTGACGGCAAGAAACATGGACATATCGAATTCCAGGATCCTTCAGGGAACCGTTTTTCCGGACGTTTCCAGAATAACCGGCGTAATGGCCCAGGCATCCAGTTTTTTCCTGACGGCTCCAGTCTCAAGGGAATCTGGGAAAAAGGAAGACTGGTCGAGGAACTGGAATTCCGCAACCCGCAGCTTTTTCTCGACCTCAAAAGCAGACATTGGAAAAAAGAAGGGAATCCTGAAAAAGACGGCCATTACGAGGGAGAAATCAAAGACGGGAAACCGGAAGGCCGGGGGAGTTACCATAGCCCGGACGGTTTCAGCTATGACGGAACCTGGAAAGAGGGCATTCGAGAAGGGATGGGACTTCTGAAATGGCCCGACGGTAGCAAATACTCGGGAGAGTTCCAAAAAGGGAAACGGCATGGGAGAGGCAAACAGATTTTTAAACAGGGCCATGTCTACGTCGGCGACTTTGTCAAAGGCCTCCGTGACGGGCTGGGAGATTTCACATACGGCAGCGGTTCCAGCAAGGGAGACCGCTATATCGGTGATTACTCCAAAGGACGAAGGCATGGTGAAGGCACTTACCTCTTTTCCGATGGGCGTAAGTACGTCGGACAATTCCAGAAAGGACGGCAGTCAGGAAAAGGTCGTTTTTACTGGACCAACGGAGTGATGTTCGAAGGAGAGTTCGTCAATGGAAAACCCTGGCAGGGCCGGATTAACGACAAGTACTGTGAAATCCTTGAACTCAAGGGATTTTCATGTCATGACGGCATCGTCGAAAATGGAGTTTTCAAGAAAGACCCTGGATCCTTGAAATCCCTGGTAAAAAAAAATTAAAATCCTTATGAAGGTTTGAGGCTTAAACCCTTCCGGAACAAAATAAAGCCATGCTTCAAACTCCCGATTCGATGCATTTTCCGAAACGTACTGCGGAAGTCTGGGGGTTCGGCCTAAGGGTGGGCATGATAAGTATGCATGAATCATATGGAGTCTTCACTTCATCAGACCCATCATAGCCAATGACCGTTCCCTCCTTTTCAATCACCTCCATTCCTGTAAATTTTTCAACAAATCGGAAAGAGTCGGTTTGGATGGTGTAGGGTCCTGATACCTCGATAAACTGCTGCTTTTCAGGAACGGTTTCCGTTTGAAAAGGAACTGCTTGTTCTTTGGAAACCATCCCGTTTTTCCAGAGAAACCTCCAAGCTGAGGCAATCGCGAGGTCTGCACTTGACGGTTGCCAGTGCTGTCCGCATTCGATGAGAATCGCATTCTTGCTGCTTTTCGGGTCAGAAAATCCTTCATAGTCCCTCATCCTCCTGCCGGCTTTATGCCCCCCGTCTGTAACCACCGTTTCTGGTATTTGCACTTGTTTCGCCAGGGCACGTCCCTTTTTGAGAGGACCTGCCATCATCAGAGGTAAGGTGGGAGTCTGCATCGAATGGATATCAAAAAGCAGGTCCACCGTTTCGATCATCGGCCATACTTCTCTCGCCCTCTGCAGTTCCCGGCTAGTCCGCTCTCCTTCCAAAACCTCTTTCGTCCAGAGCCGGTTGAAATCCTCATCAACATAACGTGATTCCTTGGGCCTTTCTGGATCAAAACTCTGAAATGCCTCCACGTTCATGAATGCCAGGCTAAGCCGGCCCTGCATGGGCCTAACTTCATGCCTGAAAAGATGGTCAAGGGCTATTGCCCCACAAAGTTCATTGCCATGGACAACCGCGCTGATCATCACATGTGGCCCGGGCTTTCCTGAGTCGAATTGATGAATGTAATCGATTCCCGTGTTTCCTTTTTGATAGGCAGAAATGTCGGGGGCTTGCAGTAACACAGGATAAGAATTTTCTTCAATGATGCTCATGTTGGATTTTTGAAATCAAAGTTCTGGAATGGATATATTCTAGAAATATATCTACATTTGTTCAACTTTCTGGGATTCCTTCAGCAGGGTCCAGGAATTTCCTTGATCATTATCAAATGAAAATCTATTTATCTATCTCCCTGTTTGGTTGGATGAGATAGTCATTCCTATTTTCATCCACTGATGAAAATTTTTCCAAGGAGAAGATATGAAAAAAATCATTGTTCTTTTGATTCCACTTCTGAGCCTGATGTTCATCAACAGTGCATCAGCAAAAGTCCTGCGTGCAGGGATCAAAGGGGAACCTTCCTCAATTGATCCTCATTATCACAATCTGACCCCGAACAACGCTCTGTCACGTGAAATCTTCGATCGGCTGATCATGCCTGACGACAAGCAGCAACTGATGCCGGGTCTTGCAGTTTCCTGGAGGGCAGTAGATGACCTAACCTGGGAATTCAAACTTCGCAAGGGAGTCCGTTTTCATGACGGCAGTCCATTTACTGCAGATGACGTGGTCTTCACCTTCGAACGCGCACCGAATGTCCCCAATTCTCCTTCAAGTTTCATGACCTACCTGAAAGGCAAGAATATCGTCAAAATTGATGACCACACGATCCACATCAAAACCAAGCGTCCCTATCCCCTGATGCCGAATGATATGATGACGTTCAGCATCATTTCCAAAAAACATGGACAGGGAGCTACGACGGAAGATTACAATAATGGCAAAGCCGCGATTGGAACAGGACAGTTCAAGTTTGTCGAGTGGGTCCCAGGCGACCGTCTCGTCTTGGAACGCAACGATGACTATTGGGGCAAGAAACCCGAGTGGGATAAGGTGATTATCAAGCCCATAAAATCGTCCCCCGCTCGTGTTGCAGCACTGCTTGCAGGAGATGTTGATTTCATCGACAACGTTCCAACCACCGATATTGAGCGGTTGAAGGGAGAATCAGGGATCGAACTGAGTCAGGGCATTTCAAACCGTGTCATCTACCTCCACCTGGACCACAAACGTTCGAATTCTCCATATGTCAAAGCGAATGGCGGAGGCTCAATTAAGAATCCTCTTCAAGATCAAAGGGTACGGAAGGCTATTTCGAAGGCCATCAACCGTGATGCCATCGTTGATCGAGTGATGGAAGGAGTCGCAATCAAAGCAGGACAATTACTGCCGGAAGGCTTCTTCGGTGTCAGTTCCAATCTAAAACCAGAACCCTACGATCCTGCTGGAGCCAAAAAACTACTCGCAGCAGCAGGCGTTCCAGACGGATTTGAAATAACCATCCATGGCCCGAACGACCGATACATCAATGATGCAAAAATCTGTGAAGCGATTGCACAGATGCTTTCACGTTTGGGAATTCGGACTGCAGTAGAAACCATGCCGAAAAGTGTTTATTTCGGTCGTGCCTCAAGAGGAGGACCCGGCAAGACACCAGAATTCAGTTTTATTCTGGTCGGCTGGGGTGCAGGTACTGGAGAAGCTTCTTCTCCACTAAAATCACTGCTTCACACCTATGACAAATCCCAAGGTTTTGGTGCATCGAACCGGGGACGTTATTCCAATTCTGAAGTTGATGTTCTTGTAGAAGAAGCACTGGCTACGATTGATGATGCCAAGCGTCAGGACTTGCTGGCAAAAGCCACGGAAGTGGCCATCAACGATCTGGGTATCATTCCGCTTCATTACCAAGTCAATACCTGGGCAGCGAAAAAGGGCATCCGTTACAAAGCCCGTACCGATGAAACCACTCTCTATTCCGGTGTGTATTCGAATTAACCACACCTCTTGATCAAGGTGGGTTCTTCCCAGGACCCGCCTTTTTTTTGTTCCCACCTAATCAACCCTGGTGCCATGACGGTTTTCATCATACGCCGTTTGTTGCAGAGCATCGTGGTCGTATTTTTAATGTCTCTCCTGGTGTTCGTGGGAGTCAATGTCGTCGGTGATCCGGTGGACATGCTGATCAACCCGGAAGCAGATCAGGCCGAAATCGAACGGGTGATCCGTCATTTCGGACTCGATAAACCCCTGCATATTCAATACGGACATTTCCTGCTAAATGCCCTCAACGGCGATTTAGGCAAGTCCTTTATCTTTGGAATGCCAGCATTGAAACTGATCCTGATGCGGATGCCGGCAACCTTGGAACTGGCCTTCTCCGCCCTGATCTTGGCGGTCTTGATCGGTATCCCCCTAGGGGTCTATGCGGGATTGAAACCGAAAGCCAAAGTCAGCCGCACCATCATGGCCGGATCCATCCTGGGTTTCAGCCTACCAACATTCTGGGTAGGACTGATGATGATCATGGTTTTTGCGGTGATGCTGGGATGGCTGCCCTCGACGGGTCGTGGAGAAACTGTACTGGTGGCAGGGATAGAACTGAGTTTTCTGACCCTCGATGGTCTTTCCCATTTGTTGATGCCTGCCCTCAATCTCTCCCTCTTCAAGATGTCTCTCGTGATTCGCCTTGCCCGAGCAGGAACACGGGAAGTGGTTCATCAGGATTACATGAAATTCGCACGAGCCAAGGGGCTCAGTGAATCACGACTGATTTTTGTGCATCTCATGAAAAACATTCTCATTCCTGTCGTGACAGTACTGGGTTTGGAACTCGGAGGTTTGATCGCTTTTTCAGTGGTCACAGAAACCGTCTTTGCCTGGCCAGGCATGGGAAAACTCATCATCGATTCCATCCATCTGCTGGACAGGCCTGTGGTGGTCGCATATCTGATGATCATCGTGCTGATGTTCGTGATCATCAACCTGATCGTCGACGTCCTTTACTCGATTTTGGACCCCAGGGTTCGCCTCCAGGACATGAAAACCTGACTCAACGATGGAAGTTCTACAGAACGAAGACGGGAGAACCGAGAAATTCTCCAAACCGGACCCCCCTCTTCAGCGTTTCCTTGAAAATTTTTTTGAAAGCAAAGTCTCTACAGGAGCCTTTGCTGTTCTGCTTTTGATCCTCATCCTCGGGCTTTTTGCACCACTCATTTCTCCGACTGATCCTTATGATCTGGCACAAGTCGATGTTATGGACAGCCGGCTTGAACCTGGTTCGAAAAGCTACACTGGAATGACCTATTGGCTTGGGACCGACGGTGCTGGGCGGGATTTGCTGAGTGCAATATTATACGGACTTCGAACCAGCCTTAGTGTGGGAGTGCTGAGTGGATTGATTGCCTTAGCCATCGGTGGGGCTTTTGGGTTGATTGCCGCGTATTTTGGAGGAAAGGTAGAAACCCTGATTATGCGTGTTGTGGACATTCAACTCGGCTTTCCGGCCATCTTGGTGGCATTGGTGCTGGTGGCCCTGCTCGGCAAGGGCGTGGACAAGATCATCGTTGCCCTTGTGGTCGTGCAGTGGGCCTATTATGCCCGAACCGTCAGAGGTAGTGCTTTGGTCGAGAGACGCAAGGAATACATTGAAGCGGCCACCTGCCTTGCCTTAAGTCACCAACGCATTGTTTTTCGCCATCTGCTTCCAAACTGCCTTCCACCCTTGATCGTGGTTGGCACTCTACAAACTGCACATGCGATTTCTCTGGAAGCCACCCTCAGTTTCCTGGGAATAGGTCTCCCGATCACCGAACCTTCACTGGGACTCTTGATCGCCAACGGATTCGAATACATGTTGAGTCAAAGATATTGGATCAGTTTCTTTCCTGGAATCGCCCTGCTGATTACCATCGTCA
>Ga0066866_10000705_pt1 | contig 13127 bp, 10 predicted proteins | sample ETN01SmetaG_3_FD_66435 | JGI IMG/M metagenome (GOLD analysis project Ga0066866, IMG submission 66435) | Marine microbial and viral communities from oxygen minimum zone, Eastern Pacific Ocean - ETNP2014F12-01SV263 | ecosystem: Environmental > Aquatic > Marine > Oceanic ...
TACTTCATTTCCTGTTATCCACAACTCAGATTCTTTTAACTCTGATAATTCTTTATCTAAACCCTCTCTATAATTAGTTTTTTTATTGGCCTCAATAGTTATTTTAGCTTCTTCTCCACTTTCTACAGACTCATAAAGTTCTTCGAAAACTGGATAAACAGCATCTCTAAACTTTTTCCACCAATCTAGAGCACCCCTTTGTGCAGTAGTAGAACAATTAGCATACATCCAATCCATCCCATTTTCAGCTACAAGCGGATACAAAGATTGTGTTGCTTCCTCTACTGTCTCATTAAATGCTTCCGATGGAGAGTGACCTTTTTTTCTCAAAATTGAATATTGAGCAGCAAATAATCCTTGAATAGCTCCCATAAGTGTACCTCTTTCTCCAGTCAAATCACTAAAAACTTCCTTTTTAAATGTTGTTTCAAACAAATATCCTGATCCAACACCTATTCCTAATGAAATAACTTTATCTCTAGCATTACCACTGTAATCCTGATGAATTGCAAAACTAGAATTTAATCCATTTCCTTCTACAAATAATCTTCTTAGACTTGTACCTGATCCTTTAGGAGCAACTAAAATAACATCAACATCATCTGGAGGAATTATATTAGTCTGCTCTTTGTATGTAATACCAAAACCATGAGAAAAGTAAAGTGTTTTGCCTTTTGTTAAATGTTTTTTTACAGTTGGCCACATTTGAATTTGTCCAGCATCTGATAATAGATATTGAATGATTGTTCCTCTTTTACATGCTTCTTCAATTTCAAATAAGTTTTCATCTTCTATCCATCCGTCAGACAAAGCTTTATCCCATGACTTTGAATTTTTTCTTTGACCTATTATCACATTGAAACCATTATCTTTTAAATTCAATGACTGGCCTGGTCCTTGTACACCATACCCTATAATAGCTATTGTTTCATCTTTTAAGTACTCTAAAGCTTTATTTAATGGAAATTCCTCACGTGTTACTACTTCTTCTATAGTACCTCCAAAATTTATTTTTGCCATAATTTTTAATTTAAATATTTAATTTATTTGATTTAGTTTTTTCTAGTTTTTTAATAAAGTTTACTGTTTTTCTTTTCTTTTTTGATAGTGCTACTCTTCCAGACCTAGCAAATTCTAAAATTTCACCAAATTTTTTAAGTTCATCATAGAGTTTTTGGGTTCCTACTTTTGTACCTGTTTTTTGAATAATAATATGGTCTTCTTCTATTTTTAAAATTTTTGCTCCATATTTTCTAATAATAATTTTTTCAACAAGATCGCCTTTTAAAAAAATTTTAGTAGATAATTTATACAAAGCTATTTCTTGATAGTATATTTCATCTTCCTCATAAAGAAATGCTGCCAACACATCAATAAGTTTATTTATATGATTAACAACTTTTATAATTTTTTCTTTCGTTGAACTTACAACAATAGTAAATCTACTTACACCTTTCACTTCTGTTGTAGAAACATTTAAACTATTAATATTCAATTTTCTTCTGTTAAAAATGATAGTTATATGATTCAATAGTCCAGCTTTATCTTCAGTTAATACAGATAGTGTGTATTCTTTAACTTTTTTATCTGAATCTTTTATCTGATATATTCCTCTCTTTTTCATTCTAGTCTGATATTAGATACTGATTCACCTGATGGCACCATGGGAAAGACATTTTCTTCTTTTTCAACTACTACATTTAATAAATAAGAGCCATCGTAATTTATAAATTCTTTTAAACATTTATCAAGATCTTTTTTATTTTCAACTTTATTATTTTTTATACCATATCCATCAGCTATAATATTAAAATTAGGATTTTTCATTTCTGTAAAGGAATATCTATTATCGAAGAAAAGTTCTTGCCATTGTCGAACCATACCTAAAAAATTATTATTTAGAATTAAGATTTTAACTTTTATATTGTACTGTGATATGGTAGCTAGTTCTTGAATTGTCATCTGGATTCCTCCATCACCAATAACAGCTATAACGTCTCTTTTTGGTTGGCCTATTTTTGCACCAAGTGATGCAGGTAAAGCAAAACCCATTGTACCTAAACCTCCTGAGGTGATATTGCTATTTGACTTTTTAAATTTGTAATATCTTGATGTTATCATCTGATGCTGCCCAACATCTGTAACAATTATCGACTTTCCTTTTGTTAAATTTGAAATTCTATTAATTACGTCAGCCATTAATATTTTATCTTCAACTACATTTATTTCTTTATTAATTATTTTATCAAATTCTAGCTTATCACATTCTCTAAATTCATTAATCCACTCGTCATGATTATTATTATTAACTATTTTATTTAGTTCTATCAAAGCCTCTTTAGCGTCTGCATTTATAGCTACATCAGTTTTAATAATTTTATCTATTTCAGATGGATCAATTTCAAGGTGAATAATTTTAGCATTTACTGCATATTTTGTTGTGTCTCCTGTAACTCTATCATCAAACCTCATTCCAATAGCGATGATTAAATCTGCTTCATTTGTCTTTACATTTGGGCCATAATTTCCATGCATTCCTAAGTACCCTACATAGTTTTTATGATCACAGCTTACTGCAGATAATCCAAGTAATGTAGATGCTAATGGAATTCCTGTTGTTTCTGAAAATTTAATTAATTCGTTTTCAGCATTTGAAAGTAAGACTCCTTGACCTACTAAAATTAATGGTTTTCTAGCTTCATTAATCAATTTTGATGCTTCTTTAATTTTTTTATCATTAATTATAGGGTAGGGATGGTAACTCCTTATTCTCTCACATTTTTTATAATTAAATATTACATCAGAAAATTGAGCGTTTTTGGTTATATCAATTAAAACAGGTCCTGGTCTTCCAGATCTTGCTATGTAAAATGCTTTGGATATAATTTGACATATCTCATCAGAACTAGTTATTTGATAATTCCATTTTGTGACTGGCATCGAGATACCAATTATATCTGATTCTTGAAATGCATCAGTTCCAAGTAGTTGAGATGGGACTTGTCCAGTTATACATACTAATGGAGTAGAATCTATCTGAGCATCTGCTATTCCTGTAATAAGATTTGTTGCTCCTGGTCCTGAGGTTGCAAAACAAACTCCGACTTTTCCAGAGACTCTTGAGTATCCTTGAGCAGCATGAATAGCACCTTGTTCATGTCTAGTCAGTATGTGATTTATTTTATCTTGATATGAATAAAGAGAATCATAAATAGGCATAATAGCTCCTCCAGGATATCCAAAAATAGTGTCCACACTTTCTTCTATTAAAGATTTTATTATTGCTTCTGAACCTTGAATCTTTTTCATAATCTAATCAGTAATACATCCTTTTGAAGCAGAGGATACAGTGTTTATATATTTTTTTACAACTCCTTTGTAATTACTGTGTTGATGTAATTTTATTTTTTTTATTCTTTTTTCAAACTCTTTATCATCAATTTTTAAATCAATTTTATTTGATATTGCATCTATTATAATTTTATCTCCATTTTTTATAATAGATATTGGTCCACCTTCAAAAGATTCAGGTGAAATATGTCCAACTACAAATCCATGAGAGCCACCAGAAAACCTTCCATCTGTTATTAATGCTACATCTTTTCCAAGTCCTGCTCCTATTACAGCGCTAGTTGGTTTTAACATCTCTGGCATTCCAGGTCCTCCTTTAGGTCCAGAGTTTCTGATAACAATTACGTCTCCTTTTTTCACTTCTTTCTTGATACCATCTATTGCATCAAATTCATTTTCAAAAACAACTGCATTTCCCTCGAAAATCTCACCTTCTTTTCCTGTTATTTTAGCTACAGCTCCCTGTGGTGCAATATTACCGTATAGAATTTGAATATGCCCATTTTTTTTAATTGGGTTATTAAATGGTTTAATTATATTTTTATCTATAGAGGGAGATATGTTTTTTAAATTTTCTTCTATGGTTTGACCAGTAACTGTAAGACAATCACCATGTAAGTATCCTCTTTCAAGCATATATTTCATTAAAGTTGGTGTTCCTCCCATCTTATGTAGGTCTTCCATTAAAAATTCACCACTTGGTTTAAGATTAGCTATAAAAGGAGTTTTATCACTAAAGGTTTGAAAATCATCTATTGAAAGTTCAACATCTACTGATTTTGCCATTGCAATCAAATGAAGAACAGCATTAGTAGAGCCTCCTAATACCATTATGATTGATAGAGCATTCTCAAATGCTTTTCTTGTCATAATTTCTTTTGGGCGAATATCTTCTTTAAGTAAATTAAAAATAGCTTTTCCTAAATTTTGAGTCTCCTTAATTTTATTGTTACTTTCTGCTGGATTAGATGAACTATAAGGTAAACTCATTCCAAGAGCTTCAATTGCTGATGACATTGTATTTGCAGTGTACATTCCACCACATGCTCCTGGACCAGGAATACTATTTTTAATAATCCCTTTATATTCTTCGTCAGATATAATTCCTTTGATTTTTTCTCCATATGCTTCAAAAGCTGAAACTATATTTAAACTTTTATTTTTATATTTTCCAGATTTTATTGTTCCTCCATAAACTAAAATTGATGGTCTATTTAATCTTCCAATTGCCATCATTGCTCCTGGCATATTTTTATCACAGCCAACAACAGAAATTAATCCATCATAAAATTGAGCATTTACAATAGTTTCAATTGAATCAGCAATTATCTCTCTTGAGATAAGAGAATAAGTCATTCCTTCAGTTCCATTGGTAATCCCATCACTTACTCCTATAGTATTAAAAATTAGACCAACTAAATTTTCATCTATTACACTACCCTTAATTTCTTTAGCTAATTCATTTAAATGCATGTTGCAAGGATTTCCTTCAAATCCTGTGCTAGCAATACCCACTTGAGGTTTTTTAAAATCATCATCTTTTAAGCCAATACCATAAAGCATTGCTTGCGCTGCAGGTAATGACTCATCTTGAGTTATTTTCTTACTATATTTATTTAGTTTCATAATAAAAAAATCCATTCTTCTAAGGAATGGAATTAAAAATATATATTAGTGACTATATTAGTTTGGTATAAAAGTAGCTATTTAAGTTTTTATTTGAAAGTATGATAACAAATGATGCAGTAATTTTCGGTATATTATTTTCAATATTAGGCTTAGTTTTTTTTACCTATAACTCTAAATTTCCATTTTGGAAAAAATTTTATACTCTTTTTCCTGTTATTTTAGTTTGTTATTTTTTGCCTTCATTTTTTAATTCTACTGGTATTATTAATTCCGAAGACTCAAATTTATATTATGTTGCCTCTAGGTATCTTCTTCCTTGCTCTTTAGTTTTATTAACCTTAAGTGTTGATTTAAAAGAAATACTTAGGTTAGGACCTAAAGCCTTAATTATGTTCTTTACTGGAACTTTAGGAATATTATTGGGAGGACCATTCTCATTATTTGTTATTAAATTCTTTTTTCCTGAAATACTAAATTTAGAAATAAAAGAATTAGCAAATGGCATGACTACTATTGCGGGTAGCTGGATAGGAGGAGGTGCAAACCAAGCTGCAATGATGGAAGTTTTTAATGTAGATTCTAATTTATTTTCTAAAATGGTTGCGGTGGATATAATTTGTGCTAATGTTTTACTTGCTATACTATTAATTGGAGTAAATAAAAGTAAACTAATTGACAAGAAATTAAATGCTGATAGTAGTTCTATTGAAGATATTAAAAATAGAATAGAAAATTATAATCGAAGTATTATGAAAATACCAGATCTTAAAGATTTAATTTTTATTCTTTCTATTGGATTCGGAGTTACTGGATTTTCACATTTAATTGGTGACTTTTTATCTTCATTCATTTCAAATAACTACCCCTTTCTTGAGAAGTACAGTTTAAGTTCAAATTTCTTTTGGTTAGTAATTATTTCTACTTCATTTGGTGTTTTATTGTCTTTTACTAAACTTAGAAAGTTAGAGGGTTCTGGTTCCTCTAAAATTGGCGGTTTATTTATTTACATTTTAGTTTTAACAATTGGACTTAAGATGGATTTATTTGCTATTTTTCAGAATCCTGGCTTGTTTTTACTTGGATTTATTTGGATTGGTTTTCATTTCACTCTGTTAATATTTGTTGCTAAAATAATAAAAGCACCATTTTTCTTTGTAGCAGTAGGAAGTCAAGCTAATGTTGGTGGTGCTGCTTCAGCACCGATTGTGGCATCTGCTTTTCATCCTTCTCTTGCAGCTGTTGGAGTGCTTCTTGCTGTTTTAGGATATGCCGTTGGGACTTATGCGGCTTACATATGTGGAATTATAATGCAAAGTATGATCTAGTTTGGTTTAAGTTCCCCTCTTAAAAACATATTATATTCATCGCATGTCAGAAAACCTTTATTATCACTAAAAGGACATGTTTTATAAATTTTTGATACTTCTGTCTCTAAAATTATTACCGAACTACCTTCACATATTGGGCAAATTTTTCTATTATTTTTACACTCGATATAGTTATATGAGAATAGTTTTACATAGACATTTTCTAAGTCTTTTTCTGATTCTAATAAATTTTTAGCGTTGGAAAGTTCTAAAAACTTTATTGATTCATCAGAATAGATTCCTGACTCTCCTTTAATTTCTAAATATTTATTTAACCAATTAATTGATTGTTTATATTTTTTGAGGAAAAACGAATTTTTACCAAACAAAAATGTTATTTCAGATGAGACTTTATTATTGTCTAAAATATTTTTTTTAAGAATAGAATCAGCTTTATAGTAATCTTTATTTAAAATAAAATTTTCAATTTCTTTAATTTCTCTTATTTGAGAAAAGGATATATTTAATGATAAAAAAAAGAAAAAAAAGAATATTGTTCTCAAATCGTTTTTTTTTATCTTATTGAAGTACTACTCCCTTTTTTTTAAAAACTTGAATTTTAAATTCTTTTCTGATATAGGTCGATAATTTATATTGATTTTCAGAAATATCATTTATGTTTTTACTAAATACTGTTATTGACAATATATATTTTAAAAAACTATAATTCTCAAGCATTTTATTTGTTTCATTTTCAAAGAATGAAACCCATCTATTTTTATAAAACTCATTGTGAGAGCTACCATCCCACAAGAAGCTTAACTGAACTTCACCGAAGTTGTACCTATATATTGTTGAAATTTTTTTGTAGAAAAAATTTAGTGATTGTTCGTGATCAATTTTATATTTTTTTAAACTGATTGTTGTAGAATCTATCAGACCAAGAGAATTTGATTTATTTTGATATTTTAATATTGATTTTTTTATAAGACTACCTAAAAGATGTCTTTTAGTTTCGCTTTGGGCTTTTTTTAAAATATAATTTTTATCTTGTTTAAATAGCTTAGTAGGCATGTCCAAATTTATATAAAAATTGATTAAGTTTGGTGTGTTAAAACAAATTACAATTTAGTTACGTTTTAACAATATTGGTTTAAAACTAAATTAGTGTTTATACTTTAATTTCGAACCTTTGATTTATAACTTTACTTTAATTATGAAAAACAATTACAAAATTTTATTACAATTTTTTGTAGTTTCTCTAATCTCTTTCGCTTCATTTTCACAATCTCGAGTTTCTGGGGTAGTTGTTGATGGTTCAACTAATGAACCTCTTACTGGAGCTAATGTATCGATTAAAGGAACTACTGAAGGTACATTCACTGGTTTGGATGGATCTTTTTCTTTCTCTGCATCTTCTGCTTCTAATTCTACTGTTTTAATAACCTATATTGGTTATGAAGATTTAGAATTACCAAACACAGGTGACTTAGGAAAGATAGAACTGAATTCTCTCAACATTTCTCTTGATGAGGTTAGAGTAACGGCAGATTATGGAATTGATCGAAAGACTCCTACTACGTTTACTAATGTGTCAACTCGTTATGTCGAAGAGTATGCTGGTACTCAAGAAGTTCCAGAATTATTAAAAATGATACCTGGAGTATATACAACTAAAGAAGGAGGAGGTGTAGGTGATTCAAGAGTATATATTAGAGGGTTTGCTCAAGAAAATATAACTGTTATGATTAATGGTGTTCCAGTAAATGATATGGAAAATGGTAGAGTATACTGGTCAAACTGGAATGGATTAGGAGATGTAACTTCAGCTATGCAAGTAGTTAGAGGTTTAGGTGCTTCTAAATTAGCTATCGGCTCAATTGGTGGTACAATAAATATTATAACAAAGTCAATTGATTCTAAGAAAGGCGGTTCTTATATGCAACAAGTTTCAGACTATGGACAGTTTAAAGAAACTGTTTCATATAATACTGGTAGAATGAATAATGACTGGGCTATATCACTTTTATTTTCAAGAACAGATGGAAAAGGATATGTAGATGGAACATATGTTAATGCAAATACATATTTTATGTCCATAACTAAAGAGTTTAATGAGAATAACTCCTTAGTTTTAACTGCTATCGGTGCTCCACAGAAACATGGACAAAGAGATCAGTATTTAACTCCTGCAGAAGTTGATCAGTATGGTCACAAGTACAACAGAGATTGGGGTTATTTAAACGGTGAAGAATTAAGTGGTAGAAATAATTATTATCATAAACCTCATATAGTTCTTAACCATTATTACAATATGAATGAGAATACTTCTTTAAATACTTCAGTGTATGCGTCATATGGTAAAGGAGGTGGTTCAGGTCCTCTTGGTGATTATAGTAGATATTATGGACCAGTTGATAGAACTTCTGATGGTTTAATTAATTGGGATGCTATTGTTTCAAATAATGTTGCAAATCAAGGTAATTCTGCCAAATATGGTCTTGCAACCACAGCAGGTTCATCTATGATTCTGAGAAATTCTGTTAATAATCATAAATGGTATGGTATTCTTTCAAATCTTGAACATGAGTTTAATGATAATTTATCTTTAACAGTAGGTTTAGATGCAAGAACTTATACTGGAGAACATTTTAGAGAAGTTAGAAATTTATTAGGAGGTTCTCACTGGCTTGAACTATATAAGTATACAGTTGATTACAGTAGAAATTCTGGTAAGTCTTCTTATGGAGATGGTGGAATTAGAGATCACCTAAAGTATGTTAATGAAAATTCAACATCTTTATTTTTTAATAAAACTCCTGATAATCAAAGAATTGCATATGATAATGATGGTATTCATAGATATGCTGGTTTACATGGTCAACTTGAGTACAGTAACGATAAAGTTTCTGCCTTTGCTGGTGGTTCAGTTTCTAGAACTCAATATATTAGAGTTGATAGAATGAATTATGCTGGTGTTGAAAATGCTGGTTCAGATCCAACTTCTCAAAAAGTTAATATCACTGGTCATAATGTTAAAGCGGGATTTAATTTTAATATTTCTGATGCAAGTAATATTTATTTAAATGCTGGTTCATTCTCAAGAGCTCCATTCTTTAATTTTGTATTTACTAACTACCAAAACGTAGTTGTTGATCCATTGGAAAATGAGAAGGCTAGATCACTTGAGATTGGATATGGTTATAAGTCACAAAAATTTGCTGCAAAAATAAATGCTTATATGACTAAGTGGGTTGATAAAGGTTTATTATCTCCAAGGGTAACTATTGGTGGAGTTGCCACAAGATCTGCAATTAGAAATCAAAATGCTTTACATAAAGGTGTTGAGCTAGAGTGGAATACTAGATTGATTCCTAGACTTGATATTGGTGGAATTCTATCATTAGGTGAATATAGATGGGCGAATGATGTTCAAGGAGAAATACGAAGTGATGGAGATCTTGATATTATCAATGTTGATATTTATGCTGCAAATCTATATGTTGGAAACCATCCTCAGTCTCAGATTGGTTTTACTGGTAGATATCAAATAAATAACACATTAGATATTGGTGGACAATATCTTTATAATGCTAAACTTTATTCTGATTATGATATTACTGATAGAGATGATAAAAATCAGGCAAATAGACAGCCATTCCAATTAGATAATTATGGAGTGCTTGATTTAAGGGTTGGTGCTAGATTCAAACTTGGTAATATTGGTGCGTATGCTCAAGTACAAGGTTACAATATACTAGATGAGATATATTGGGCAAGAGGAATTGAAAGTACTGGTGCTGTTCCAAGTTTAAAAGAAGGATTTCCAAGTTGGGGAAGAACTTTAAACTTTTCTTTAAAGTTAACTTTCTAGTTAAATTTTTATCTTAAAGAGAAGGTCATCATTTTATGATGACCTTTTTTTTATAAATTATATTCTTTAACTTTTATAAATTAGATTTACACTATGAAAAATATTCTTTTATATACCACATTTTTATTTTTAATGTTTTCTGCATGTAATAGTGTAGATCCAACTCCAGAACCTGATGATCCATTAGATATTCAAGCTAATTTATTAAATGGCACATGGGTTTTAAAAGATGCTTCTTCTGCGGTAAAGGATAGTAATGTTATTTCAGAATTTAAAGATTTGACACTTACAATTTCAGGAGCAACAAAAAGTGGTGGCAATTATGCAACAACAAATTCTATAGATTCTGGCGTATGGCCAAATTCTGGTTCTTGGCAATTTCAGAATAATGATAAGAGTAAAGTATTAAGAAACGATAATGTTGTAATAAGTATTTCTGTTACACAAACAACTCTTAGAACTAGTTTTACTGTAGTTGGTGGTCTTAAGGAAGGTAATTGGATATTTGATTTTATAAAACAATAATTTTTTTTTGATACTGTGTTAAAAGGTTTAAAGATCATTTTTGGACCTTTACTCTTTGTAATATTCTATTTTTTTATTGGTCCATTTGATGGAATGTCAAATGAAGCTCATTCAATTTTTTGTAGTGTACTTTGGATTGCATCATGGTGGATTACTGAAGCTATACCAATACCTGTTACTTCTCTACTTCCTCTAGTATTGTTTCCAGTTACTGGGGGGTATGAACTCTCTCTAACAGCTAATGCCTTTGGTAACAAAATCATTTTTTTTTATTTAGCAGGATTTTTTATTGCAATTGCAATGGAAAAATGGAATTTACATAAAAGAATAGCATTATCAGTTATTTATATAGTAGGAACTGAAAAGAAGTCGATGGTATTAGGTTTTATGATATCTACAGCTTTACTATCTATGTTTCTTTCTAATACTTCAACAAGTATTATGATGTTGCCTATAGGAATAGCAATAGTTTCCCAAATTTCATCTTCAAAGTCAAAAGATAATAATTTTGCTAAAGTATTAATGTTAGGTATAGCATATTCTGCATCAATTGGTGGTTTTGCTACATTATATGGAACTCCTCCAAATTTAATTTTAGTTTCAAATCTTGAACAATTTTTTAATTATAAGTTAGATTTTAATTCATGGTTGATAATGGCGCTGCCATTATCAATAGTTCTTTTATTTACTTGTTGGTTTTATTTAATAAATTTTACTTTTGATTTAGGATCAAAAATTAGTTTTAATAAAAATGATGTTTTATTGAAACTGAAAAATTTGGGTAAAATAAGATATGAAGAAAAAATTGTCCTAATTATTTTTATCTCTTTTGTCTTCTCTCTTCTTTTAAAAAGTAAAATAAGTCTTTTTATACCTTTTATTGATGATACAATAATTGCTATCTTTTTTGCAGTACTCTTGTTTATTTTTAATTCAAAAAAGAAGAATGAGAAAATAATTTCATGGGAAGATAGTTCAAAAATACCATGGGGAATAATATTATTATTTGGAGGAGGATTATCATTAGCTGCTGCTATGATAGGTAGCGGACTAGCTCTTTGGATTGGGGAAAAAATTACAGTATTAAATAATTTAAATATTATACTTATTCTTATCTCAGTAGTATTAATTGTTAATTTTTTAACTGAAATAACATCAAATTTAGCTACAGTGTCTATGATTTTGCCAATTTTAGCTTCAGTAAGTATCTCTATTGAAATTCATCCTCTTATTATAATGGTCGGAGCTACAATTGCTGCCTCTTGTGCATTTATGTTACCTGTAGCAACTCCTCCTAATGCAGTTGTTTTTGGTTCAGGTTTTCTTAAGATTAATGATATGGTCAAAACTGGAATTATATTAAATATAATCTCAATTATAATTGTTTCACTTTATGTTTATTATGTTCTCCCTTTAGTTTGGAGTCTTGATTCGATAATAATTAATTAAATTTTTATTATCTCAGTTATTTCATTGATTATATCTTCATTATCATTGGAGGCAATTATTATTCCTTTCTTTTCATGATTTTCCCTAAATAGATTTCTATATATTTTTTTTCCATCAAAGTCTAAATTTGTTGTTGGTTCATCTAGTAATATAAACTCAGAATCTATGCTAAATGCAATTAATAATTTAAGTTTTTGAAGAGATCCAGAAGATAAGTTTCCAATCTTTGTATTTTCATAATTTTCAAGATTAAATGAATTTAATATATCAGTGTAATTAATATTTAATTTTCTGAATGATTTATTGAATTTTAGAAAATCTTTAACTGAAAGTTCTGAAATCAGTTCTTGGTATGGCGCTACAAAAAAAATTTTTTTAGGAATATCATCGTTTTTTTCATCAAGGATGTATTTGATCGATCCATAGGATGGACTCATTAAATTACCAATCATTTTTAATAGAGTTGATTTTCCCGCTCCATTTTTGCCAATTATTGCATAAGATTTTTTTTTGAATGTATAGCTGAAATTCTCTATAACTTTATTTGATCCAAACTTTTTAGAAATTTTATTTAAAAGTATTTCCATAAATAGTTTAGTCGAATAAACCTTTTATAATTCCTCTTTCACTTTTTTTTATAAAATCTAGCACAATCATTTTCTGCTTTGAATCTTTTATATCGCTTTGTATTTTATCTAAAGCTTGAGATGTATTTCTCCCTTCTAGATAAATAATTCTATAAATATTTTGAATTTGATTGATTTCTTTTTTACTAAAATTTCTTCTTTTTAAACCTATAGAATTTACTCCTTTAAAGCTTAATGGTTCTTTGCCTGCTTTACAATAAGGAGGCACGTCTTTTCTTACTAATGACCCTCCTGCAACCATAGCATGAGTTCCTATTTTTGAAAATTGATGTATTAATGTTCCGCCTCCTATAATAGCATAATTATTAATAATAACATGACCCCCAATCTGAACATTATTAACAA
>Ga0066866_10000713_pt1 | contig 13039 bp, 12 predicted proteins | sample ETN01SmetaG_3_FD_66435 | JGI IMG/M metagenome (GOLD analysis project Ga0066866, IMG submission 66435) | Marine microbial and viral communities from oxygen minimum zone, Eastern Pacific Ocean - ETNP2014F12-01SV263 | ecosystem: Environmental > Aquatic > Marine > Oceanic ...
CCCCAAAGAAATATAAAATCCTGTATATCCTCATTTTTATAATAGTTCTTATAAAACCATCCGATTCCCATTTCCTTGAAGAAGAAGTAACTATATTGTTTATTATTTTAGGATTGCATACCTTATTAAGAGATGAACATATCCCTATATCTTCCATAAGTCTAATATTTGGGAAACCACCAACTTTATAAAAAATATCTTTGCTCATAAACAAGCATTGATCACCAGTACCATACTTAAATAATATAGATCGTAAATTAATAAAAAATTCTAAAAACCTATACCTTTTTTTATTATTATCAAATTTAATTTTAAAAAACCCCCAGGTTATTTTTTTATTTTGTAAAATTATGTTTTCTACGTCTTTGAGATTTATTTTGGTATCTGCATGCAGAAATAATAACAAGTTATTCTTGCATACAGATGCCCCAATATTTTGCTGTATGGATCTATCTGATTGGGATATGAGAATTTTATCAACATATGGTTTAGCTATTTTTATGTTTGAATCAGAGCTATTTCCATCTACCAAAATAATTTCACAGGTTTTATTTTTTCGTAATTTTTGCAACGGTAATAATGTTTTCAAAATTAATTTAGATTCATTTTTTGTGGGAATTATAATAGATAACATTTTTTATAATAAACTACCTCCGCAACTGCTACCTGACCCTGCTGTGCAGCCATAGCAGTGATCAGCAGTATTTATTTTTTGGTCAATTTTAATATTGGCAATATCATTTATGTGTTTTTTACTGTTTACACTCATATTTAAATTTAGCATCTGATTAAAATCACAATCATAAACGAATCCTAAGTAATCAATGCTAATTAAAGATCTACACATAAGCGTTTTAAGCGTCTTTTCTTCGAATGAATTTTTTAGAAGGTTCATATACGTTGAAAAATATTTTTTAGTAATAAGAGTGCTTCCAAATCTTGCAATAGGCATATTTGTAATTGTATATAAATTATTGAATATTATATTGTATCTATCTTTTAAATTTTTTTTATATTGATTTTCTAAAATTTGTTGATTTGGAGGAAGGTTAAATTCTTGTGGGTTATAAACTAAATTAATCTGCAAATTAGAGTTAGAACCATAACCAATTGAATTTAACATTTTTAGTGCTTGCAAACTCTTTTCAAATACATTTTCACCTCTTTGTGAATTTACATTTTTCTTTTCATAACATGGTAGAGAGGCTATTATCTCTACTTCATATTTTTTAAGAAAATTTGCTAGACCAGTTTTATTTTTTTCTAATAATACAGTAAGGTTACACCTATCGATTACGTGACAATTAATTTTTTTAACTTTTTCTACAATATATTCAAAATTTTCATTTAATTCTGGAGCTCCACCAGTAAGATCTACTACTTTTATTTCAAATTTTTCTATAAATTTGATGACGTCATTTATTGTATTAAGATCCATCTGCTCTTTTCGTTTTGGGCCAGCATTCACATGACAGTGTAGACATGACTGATTACACTTATAACCAAGGTTGATTTGTATTGTATTTAATTTATCCCTAAAAACATCAGGGAAATCACTTTTTTTTAACAATGGGTAAACATTATGCATTAATTTCTCTCGAGTGATATAATATTAATACTACCATGGATAAAGATTTTATTAACATAGTTAAACCTATGCTCCCCAAAGTAGATTATTGCTCTATACGATTTGTTAATAAGTATAATAACATTATTAATGCCACCAGGAATGTATTGGAGCCTGTAGTCATTTCAGAAGATGAAGGAGTAATGGTTACAGTATTTCATAATGGAGGATCTGGATATGGAGCAACCAGTAATTTAACAAAAGAAGGTATACAACAAGCAATTAATTCTGCCATTGATTGGGCAGAGTTCTCAAAAGGAAAGCTAACCTATTTTCCACGCCTATCTGAAATGAAAACTCAATCAGGTAATTATTTTACTACTGAAGACAAGCCATGGTCTCAAGTTTCCATGAAAGACAAAGCTGACTTTCTCATGGTGATCAATAGAGCTTTACGATCAAAGTCTAATATTACGAATTGGGGCGCTGGAATCAGGCACAACAGTATAGAGACTTTATTTTTAGATACTAACGATTCTAATATTCATCAGAAAATTTCATATATTTTACCCCAAATGATCGTTTCTGCAGAACATAAAAAAGAAACTCAAACCAGAACTTTTGGTGGGCATGCGCATGCAAGACAAATTGGATATGATATTTTTGATGATATTAACATGATAGAAAAAGCTAAGCAGTTATCAGAAGAAGCGGCAGAATTATCTAAATCACCAAACTGTGAAAATAAAATAACGCAGGCAGTTATTGCACCTGATCAAATGATTTTACAAGTACATGAGTCTATTGGACATCCATTAGAATTAGATAGAATTTTAGGTGATGAAAGAAATTATGCAGGGTCAAGTTTTGTAACACCAGATATGTTTGGAAATTATACATATGGCTCAAAATGTTTAAATGTAACCTTTAATCCAACAATGCAATCTCAATTAGCTTCCTGTAAGTTTGATGATGATGGTACAAATGCAGAGAAACAATATTTAATAAAAGATGGTGTTTTACTTCGTCCTATAGGAGGCTTATTTTCAAGCCAAAGAACCAATCTTGATTATGTTGCATGCTCTAGAGCATCTAGTTGGAATAGACCTCCTATTGATAGAATGGGAAATATTAATTTGGAACCAGGTGAAAATACTTTTGATCAAATTATATCATCAGTTGATGATGGAATATTTCTTGAAACTAATAACTCTTGGTCAATTGATGATAAGCGTAATAAATTTCAATTTGGTTGCGAAAGAGGGACTTTAATTAAAAATGGAAAGTTAACGAACGTTGTAAAAAATCCAAATTACAGAGGCATTACAGAAAATTTTTGGAAAAATTTATCAAAAGTTGGGGATATGGACACTCATAAAATACTAGGTACTTCAAATTGTGGGAAAGGGGAACCAAATCAAACTATTTTTGTTGGGCATGCTACTCCCACATGTTTATTCAATAATGTAGATGTATTTGGTGGTGTATAGTGAAAGATTATTTTCAACAGATATCGAAATTTTTATTTAATCAACTCAATAGTTCAGAAATATTAATATTAAATTTTGATGCAGAGAAAACTGATTTTGTAAGATTTAATAAAGGAAAGATAAGACAAGCAGGGAATGTTAATCAAATTAATTTAATTATTAATTTAATTTTTAAAGGTAAAACTTTAAGAACATCTATTAGACTTAGCACAAATTTTAATAAAGACAGCAAGCCTCTTGCTAATATTTTAAATTTTCTTAGAAGAGAGATTGTTGAATTACCAAACGACCCTTATTTAATGTATGAAAAAGACCAAAATTTTACAAATCAAGTTATGCAGAATAATAATATAGACACTCATTTAATTACTGACACGATAATAAATAAATTTAAATTACTTGATATGGTAGGAGTTCTCTCGTCTGGAAATATAATTAAAGGTTTTTCAAATTCATTAGGGCAAATAAATTGGCATGAAAGTGAATCTTTTAATTTTGATTGGTCTGTTTATAGCAAGAATGGAAAAGCAATAAAACAAAATTATTCTGACCAAAAATGGAACCAGAATATATTTGATAGACTATTCTTGGAGTGTACACAAAAATTAAACGTAATAGATTATCAAGAACAAAAAATCATGCCAGGAGAATATAAGGTCTATCTATCTCCATCTGCGATGAATGAAATTATTGACATGATGTCATGGGGTGGCTTTAGCTATAAAGCCAATAAAATAGGATCTAGCCCCCTCCATCTTATGAGTAAAGGTAAAAAAGAATTGAACAAAATAGTTTCATTTTCAGAAAATTTGACAAATGGAATATCTCCTAAATTTCATTCTGACGGCTTTATCAAGCCTGAAAAAACAAACCTTATAGTAAATGGAAAATATAATAACTCTCTAGTATCACCTCGGTCTTCTTTGGAATATTCTGTAAAACATAATGCAGCAGAATATTATGAATCTCCTGTCTCTATTGAACTAGAACCAGGAGATATTAAAACAGAAGAAATTTTAACTTCTTTAAATGATGGAATATACCTAAACAACCTTTGGTATTTAAACTTTTCTGATCGTAATAATGGAAGAATAACTGGACTAACTAGATTTGGTTGTTTTAAAGTTGCAAATGGTGAATACGTAGGACCAATAAATACTATGAGATTTGACGAGACAGTATATAATATTCTCGGAGAAAAACTTATAGGATTGACAGATAAACAACAACTTCTCATGGATTCTAGCACTTATGAAGAGAGGTCAACATATAATTCAACAATTCCAGGAGCATTAGTCGATAGTTTTAAAATGACTTTATAATAATTATGATAAGAACAAGATTTGCCCCTAGTCCAACTGGATGGCTCCATATAGGTGGAGTTAGAACAGCTCTGTTTTCTTGGTTATTTGCTAAAAGCCAAGATGGAGAATTTATTATAAGGATAGATGATACTGACACATCAAGAAGCACAAAAGAATTTTGTGATTCTATTATATCTTCGCTTGATATACTTGGCATTAACTCTGATAAAGATTTAATTTATCAATCAGAAAGATTTGAAATTTATATCGATAAAATAGAATCTTTGCTACAGAAGGATTTAGCTTATTATGATCAAATAAAAGTCAATGAAAAAACAAAGGATACTAATTTAGATGTTCAATATAAAAATAGACTAAACAAAGATGGTCACGTGATACGTTTTAAAAACCAAAGAGACAAAACAATAGAGATAGAAGATTTAGTTCATGGAAAAATTATTTTTGAACCCAAAACATTTCATGATGTTGTAATTTTACGTTCAAATGGTGTTCCCACATATAATCTAACTTCTGTTGTTGATGATATAGATTTTGGAATTACGCACATAATACGTGGTGATGACCATTTGAGTAATGCTGCTGTACAAAAAAATATTTTTGATGCCTTAGATGAGGAGACTCCTTTTTTTGGACACCTTCCAATGATACATGGCACAGATGGCAAAAGATTGTCAAAACGTCATGGGGCTGTGGATATTAATAGTTTTTTACAAGATGGATATTTAAAAGAAGCATTAATAAATTATCTAGCTAAAACAGGATGGTCTCATGGAGATCAAGAATTTTTTTCTATGAATGAACTAGTCAAACTCTTCACTATTGAAAGAGTTACTAAATCCTCAGCTATCTTTGACTATGATAAATTAAATTGGCTAAATCAACATTATATTAAAACCAAGAAAATATCAGAAATAGCAAATATGATTATGCCATATCTTAATCAACTAAAAATTGAAGTCGACGACCATACTTATCTTGAAAATATTTTAAGCCTAGGAATTGAAAGAGACTACAATCTAAAAAACATAGCTAATAGTTTAACTTATTATTTTGTAGATGAGATTGATTATAACAGTGATGATTATAAAAAATTAAATGTGGAAAACTCTAAACTTATACTTGAAAAAATAATTATAAAATTTGAGTCAATTGACTTTTTAGATCAATCTATAATAAGTAATAATATTAAACAAGTGTGTGAAGAGTTAGCGCTTAAATTTAAAGATGTAGGACCGGTAGTAAGATTTGGCTTAACAGGTAGACTTAAAGCGCCTTCTATTGATGAATTATGTTTTATTTTGGGTAAAGATAGATCACTTGCAAGGCTTAATAGTTTTAAGTCATTTATTAGCTAGGAAATGAGCAAAAAGCATTCGCTACCTATTTAATTTATATGTATAATATTTGCTAATAAAAACTAGTATTTTTATAATATGTCCCCATCGTCTAGAGGCCTAGGACACCGGGTTTTCATCTCGGCAACAGGGGTTCGACTCCCCTTGGGGATGTATACCGAGGCTTTACGTGAAAAATTCTACTAAACAAAAATCGTCAAAACAAAAATACTGCTCGTATTGTGCATCGTCAATATCTATAAAAATACCACACGATGATAATAGGGAAAGAGCAGTATGTAATAAATGTGGAGCCATATTTTATGATAATCCAAAATTAGTATCCGGATGCTTATTAACTTGGGAAGATAAAATTTTATTATGCAAAAGAGCTACTGAGCCAAGATTAGGATACTGGACATTACCAGCAGGGTTTTTGGAAAATAATGAAACAGTTGAAGAAGGCGCATTGAGAGAAACAATGGAAGAAGCTGGCGCAAAATCTCATAACACAAAATTATTTATGATGTGTAATTTGCCCAATATAAGCCAGATTTACATGATTTATCAAGGTGACCTTGCTGATGGAAAATTCTCAGCAGGAATAGAAAGTGAAGAAGTAAAACTTTTTTCACAAGAGCAGATACCATGGGATAATATTGCTTTTTCAGTAATTTTAAGAGCTATTAAATTATATTATCAAGATTTAAAAAATGGTAATATGAATATACATTTTGAAACTATTGATAAGCAATATGATAACAAATAGATTAGCAGTTTTTTTTCTTATATTATTTTCCACAGTCGCATTGGCTGATGGACCAATGGAACGTACACAAGAAGAAAGAATAAAATTTTGGAAAGAATATTACAATCCCAAAGTAGAAGCAACACAAGATAAAGCTCCTGAAATTAAAATCACTCTACATAAGATTGGCCCTTTTTTTCAGTTACAGTCACAAATAAAAAATTTTAAATTTACACCAGAAAGAGATATGAAGGATAATAACGCTTGGACAGGGTACGGAAAGCTTTACATCAATAGGAATTTTATAACAAGAGTATATAACGAGAGATTATTTCTTAAATCAATACCTGAAGGTGATAATGAAATAAAAGTTATTCTAAGTAGCAACATGGATCATGATGTAGCAAAAAATGGAGAACTAATTTCAGATCAGATATACATGAGATTCCCGGAATATAACTTTTCGGAAGCAAGGGCACATGCGCATGATTTATTTACGCAATGTGAATTTTCTAATGAGGGACAAATAAGGACTAAAAAACTAGCATCCATGGGACTCAAAGCTTCAGAATCATCAGAGTATCTGCAATGCACATATGATAGCAATAAATCAATAGATTCATTTACCAATGAAATGTCTAAAATTCAAAGGGCTCACTACGATGTTGTTAACACAACATTAGAAAACAGAATTAGTTTATGGAAATCATATGAAATGAATGAGATAAATCTTTCTGACGCACGCACAAAAGATCTTGAATTAGTTAATGGTGTGGAAACTAAAATGGAACAAATGGCGTGCTCATTAAATAATAGAGCTACCTATTCCGCAAATGGATGCAAATAATTTGCTAGAACAATTTATTCATAGTTATTCTGTAACATCACAAATAATGTTCCCAATATTAGTATTTATAATTATTCTTTTAATGAAAGACTTAGGAAAATATTCAAAAATTTCTGAAAAAATAAATAAAAAATTAAATAATTTATGTGAATCTATAGAGGAGTCTGGATTCAAAAAAGAGCATGGTGAATCTAGTTTTGCATATATAAGTAGATATATAATTAAGAGAAAATCTAAAAATTAAAACTCTTTAATTAATTGAAATATTTCGTCTGCTTTTAAATCATACATACAAATATTTTTTTCGCACATTTTTATAACATTGGTATCATAACATGGGCTGCATTTTAAATTTAGTGACGCTATTTTTACATTATTTTTTTTAGTACTAAATGGTGCAGATTGAAATGAATTTGTTGGCCCGTGTATAGACACGATATTTTTTGCTACAGCACCTGCTATATGCACACTACCACTATCAGTTGCCACAACATAGTTAGAATGTTTCATAATAGTAATAAGTTCTGGCACTGACGTTGTTCCAGAAATATCAAAAACTCTTTTAGTTAAAGGGTAGAAGATATTAAAATATTCTTTTTCATCTTTGTTTCCAACTAATATAATATTTAAATTAGTCTTGTTTAAAATTTGAGAAATTAATTCCTTCCAATGCATAGCTGGCCATGACCTATACCCTCTATGATTTTCATTTCCAACATGACTATTGGTTGGACACATAACAATATATTTTTCTTTAATAGGAAATTTATCTTTTATTTCATCATACTTAACACCAACAATTGAAGGTTTTGCTTTCTCTTTATCATATTTATCATAGAATTGATTAAGTATTCTCAGCTGATGGTTTACCCTATGCTCTTTAAATATATCATCTAATATATGACTGTATGGCATGCCTATTTTGTTTTTGGCTTTAGTTAATTTTACTATATCATTAAATTTTTTTCCTATTTCTAAATTAAGTATTAATTCATAGGGGTTAGTTAGAGAATTTAATATGATTCTAAATTTATCTATATTTAAATAATACGGTAGTTTGGTATGTCTAAGCATATAAACTTTTTTAACTCTTTTATCAAACTTAAATAAATCAGCAATACCAGGTTTGGAAACCCAATGTATTTCAACTTCTTTGCCGAAATAATCAATTAAAGGCTCAATTACCGATGTAGCATCTACTGTATCACCGAGCAACCCGCATCTTATAACCAAAACTTTTTTACTTTGTTTTACCATCATTTCTAGTTTAGAATATAGCCTAAATTACATTATATAATATAATTATTTTAACTAAATCATAGGAATTATAAAATAATGGCACATTGGATTAGGTTTGAACACAATAATAATAAACATATAGGTACGGTTAATGAGGAAAATATTACCGTATTTGAAGGTGACATTTTTAATAACCCTCAAAAAACAGATAGTATAATTAATGCAGCAGAAACAACAAAGCTAAATCCATGCGAGCCAACAAAAATAATAGCGCTTTGGAATAATTATAAGACATTAGCTGATGAGAAAGGTCTATCAAAACCAAATAACCCTTTATATTTGAACAAAGCGATTTCATGTGTTTTAGAGCCAGGAAAAAATATTGTTCGACCGAAATTTTATAATGAAGCAATATTTTATGAAGGTGAATTAGGAATTGTTATCGGAAAACATTGCAAAGACATAGAAGCAGACCAAGCTAATGACTATATATTTGGTTACACATGCATCAATGACGTAACAGGTATGGATTTAGTTAAAAAAGATCCAACATTTGACCAATGGACGAGATCTAAAAGTTTTGATACGTTTGGTATATTTGGCCCTGGAATAGAAACAGACATTGACCCAATGAATCTTCAAATTATATCAAAACTAAATGGAAATACCGTTCAGGATTATAATACTAACGATATGTTTTTTAATGTATATGAGATTGTAAGTTACTTATCTAAAGACATGAGTTTATATCCTGGCGATATAATAGCATGTGGAACTAATGCAGGTTTAGGTCCAATGAATGAAGGAGACACCATTCAAGTCACTGTAGAAGGAATAGGTGAGCTGATAAATAAATTAGTATAGCGTAACTATCAAATACATTTGAATCTAAAGATCTAAATCTATATTTTCAACTTCCTTTTTTTCAACTGCCTTTTGTTCTTTCTTAATCTCAGATCTTTTCTCTAAAACTTGGTTTGTTTTAGATGTAGCTATATCAATAACAATTATCATGATTGCGTACGGTAGAGTTAAAACAACAATGAATACAACCGTTGTTAAAAAAGAGCCAAGAGAAAAGTCAGCAGGACCATCTGTATGGAGTATATAGATTATTAAAAATAACAATGCAATAAATACAATATTGGACTTTTTCCATTTTTTAATTCGCTCAATATATACATTCATAGTAATATTTTATGATAAAATATGATTTAAATGTAGTTTAATTTACTCGAAATAAAAGATTTATGGCTAATACACAAGAATCACAAGCTCGTCTAAACAATATATTGATGGCAGGTAATTTATATACAAATCATAAAATTAATAAAAACTTAGAGGTTGTACAAGAAAATCAACAACGGATGACTTCCGCTATAAATTCTGGGTTAGGAAAATTAGAAGCTAAAGCAGAAGAAGCTAACGAGCTAACAAGGAAAGGAAATAGGTTGGCTGAAGGTCAACTGAGAGTTCAATCTGAAATAGCTGAACAACAGCAAGTAGAATATGAAGAAAAACAACAAAATGAACTTATAAGAGATACTTTTTTTAATATAAGTGAAGAATATGAAAAGCTCTGTAAAAATAAATCTGAGGATTTACTTAATAAATATTTTAAACTTACTAGCTTGCTAGCATGTATAAAAAAAAATAACATTGATTCGTCAATAGCATCTAGCATGGAGGATAAAAAATTTATATCTAATGTACTCGAAAACATTGAGTCAGATATTAATACATCTCAAAATGCCTTTAATGATCAACATAAAAAAGACTTTGAAGAGGTCCTAGGTATATTAGAAACAGATGAAGAGTCTGAAATTAGAGAAACAAAAAAAGAAATTAAAACAAAAAAAAATAGCATAAGAGAAGATGAAAAAATAATTGCTGATCATGAAAAGATAATAAATAATTTTAAAACATGGGTTAATGAGTGCGTTGAAAACCCACTCTATTCACTTGTAATTCTTTTTAAACAAGACCAAGCTTATTTCGAAAATGATAGAAAAATTAGAGAAAAGGCATTTATCTCTAAAGATGATTTTTATGAAGAATTTGAAAAAGAAGAAAAAAAAATTAAAGACTATAAAAAAGAATATATGGACGAAGGAATGTGTGATGGCTTGGTTCTCAAGTATGTCAACGATTGTAAATATGCAACGGAAAAAATACCATGGTTTAACGATCTCGAATATGCTAGAGGAAATATATTTTATCCAGCATGTTTTTATTACAAAACTCTTGAAAGATATAAACATTTGCTTAATAAAAAAAATGAAGGAGTCGGATTCATTTCATCTATTATAGAGAAAAATGCATCAAAACTAGGCGTTGATTATTTTTTAAAGGTGAGAGCTGATTTGATATATCGTTTAATTAATGAGAAACAATACAAAAACATCAATGAAGGCAAGACATTTTTTAAACGCAAAGCAGAAAAGAAATTATCTGAGATAATTGTCCAAGAAGATATGATAAATGATCATAAGTCTTCGCTTCAACCGTTAATAAAAATAATTACTAAAGCTCTTGAACTTCTTGAAGAGAAATGTCTTGAGAATATTAAAGCTGCCAATGAGAGAATTTCAACAGAGAAGTCGAATATTCAAGAATTAGAAAATAAGAACAATGAAGCACAAAAAGTAATTTCTCAGGAACAAAGACAAGCAAACGTTCTTTATAAGAAATATCCTTTTATAAAAGAGATTCTTACGAATAGAGTATAAATCCTGAATTTGTCTGTTTTAATACCACCTATCTCCGTTTCCAAACGTCAGGTGCGTTTTCAGGTCTTAGTTCAGGTTTATCATCAAACTCTATATTTTCAGAACCATTATAAACTAAGAAATGTTTTCCTTTAGCTCTTCCCATTAAAGTAACACCTGTTTCTTGTGCTACATTCAAACCCATTTCAGTAATGCCAGATCTTGAAATTAAATATGGTATCTCCATTTGCGCTACTTTAATTACCATCTCTGACGTCAGTCTTCCTGTTGTATAAAATATTTTATCTGTACTTTTAATATCATCAAGCCACATATTTCCTGCAATTGCATCTACCGCATTATGTCTACCAACGTCTTCAACAAAATCTATTATTTTTTCTCTATCACATAATGCACAACCATGCACAGCCCCTGAGAGTCTATATATTTCATTTTTATCATGAAGTAATTTTAATATTTTATAAATCGTAGATTGTTTAAGTTTAGTTGATTTAATATTTTTTAATTTTAAATCATCCCATACCCCTCCAAAAGAAGTTCCTTGACCACAACCTGATGTAACTACTTTATGTGTTAATTTATTTTCTAAATTAATTTTCTCATTAATGGTTTTAGCTGCAGCAGAATTTGTTTCCCAATCAACATGCACAGATTTTAAATCATTAAGTGATGATATAAACCCTTGGTTTCTTAAGTAACCTATAACAAGTGCTTCAGGGTAATGCCCTAGCGTCATTAAGGTTACCACTTCTTGTTTATTTACATATACAGTTAATGGCAATTCCCCTGTTACCGGGAATTCTCTTTTACTATTGTATTCATCAACCACCTCAATATTTTTTGGAGTGGGTCTTTTTGATTTTGTCAAATCAGGTTTTTTAGTTTTATTGGTTTTCATAATCTGTTAAATTATATTATACAATCAATATTTAAATGATGAGACTCTTTTTAATTTCTTTTTTATTTTGTTTTTCCTTTAGTGTGCATGCAGAGGTAATAAAGGTTACGATTTTAGGTTCTGGAACGCCTAGGCCAAGTATCGAAAGGTTTAGTCAATCAATATTAATTGAGGTAAACAAAGAAAAACTTTTATTTGATGCTGGCAGAGGGCTATCAATTAGATTAAGCCAGATGAATGTTGGAATAGGGGAGATAAATAAAGTTTTCCTCACACATATGCACTCTGATCATATTTTAGGATTACCAGATTTATTAATGACAGGCTGGATTTATCAACGTAAAAAACCTTTAACTGTTTTTGGGCCTACTGGGACAACGAAATTTATTAAAAATATAAAAAATGCTTTTGTAGAGGATATAGCTATTAGAACTGTTGCACCAGAAAACCATAATCTTGATGGGTTGGAAACAAAAATTTTTGAAATTGAAGAAGGGCTTGTGTATCAAAAAAATCATTTAAAAGTTTTAGCATTTGAGGTTGACCATGGCGGAGGAGTAAAACACGCTTTTGGATATAAAATTATTTATAAAGATCAATCTATTATAATTTCTGGCGACACAAACTATTCAAAAAATCTTATAAAATATGCGAAAAATTGTGATCTTTTAATACATGAGATAGCTGACGCTCCTGATAGTTTAATTAAAAAATCTCCCAAAGTAGAAGGTTTAATGAATTATCACACTACTCCGAGTGAAATGATTCAAATTATAAATGAAGTTAAACCAAGATATACAGTTTTAACTCATGTGCTTGCATTGGGAGGAGTTTCTGAAGATCAAATTATTAAAAAAATAAA
>Ga0066866_10000725_pt1 | contig 12988 bp, 15 predicted proteins | sample ETN01SmetaG_3_FD_66435 | JGI IMG/M metagenome (GOLD analysis project Ga0066866, IMG submission 66435) | Marine microbial and viral communities from oxygen minimum zone, Eastern Pacific Ocean - ETNP2014F12-01SV263 | ecosystem: Environmental > Aquatic > Marine > Oceanic ...
TTGCCCTGCCGCCTCGAGAAACCGTGCTCTGCCGCCTTTGGTCAGGTGGATTCGATCCTGTACGACGGTTAGTGTTTTGAGTTTGCGCTTCACCAGGCGTTTGGACGCCTCCTCTACTCGTAGCAGCTCAGGGAGGTTGCTGCGCTTGGTTTTTGCGGTGGGATTGACGATGCGGCGGTAGCCTTGTTTGCCGATGAGTTGCAGCGACTCAGTGATTGAAATTTTGTCCGACAACGGCACATCGAAGGTTATCAGCACCTCTCCGGCTTGCCTGACAAAATGCGTTTTCCAAATGGCCAGTGGCTCGTCGCGAGTGACGAGTTCGCCGCATCGGTCGCAGTGGCATTGGGCGAGGTGCGTCCACAGATGTTTCATGTGGTCGCAGAGCTCAGTCATCGTGCCGATAGTCGAGCGCGTGGTACGGACGGTATTGCGTTGGCCCAGCGCGATAGCCGGTGGGATGCCGTCGATGCGATCAACCTGCGGCTTGTCCATCCGGTCAAAAAATTGTCGAACGTACGGGGAGAAGGTCTCAATGTAGCGGCGCTGGCCTTCGGCAAAGAGCGTGTCGAACGCGAGCGAGCTTTTGCCAGAGCCGCTCAAACCGGTGAACACGATGAGATTGCCCTTGGGCAGATCGAGGTCGAGGTTTTTGAGGTTATTGTGGCGGACGCCACGAAGCCGGATGGCTCCGTTGGTGCTGTTGCGATGCAATGGCTTTTGGGGACAAGTCAGAGCTTGGCCGAGCAGTCCTTGACGTAGTCGATGATCGCGCGATCGTCATCGCCGGCCTCCAGCGTGACGCGCAGGAAATCGATGAGATTAGATTGGTGCTCGCGCAGGAACGGACGGTCGCCGCCGCATCCGTACATCAACTCGGGCGGCAATTGGCCTGCAAGCTTGGCGCGCGCCTTTACGATGAGGCGTGGCAGCCAGGGGATGCCATCGACTTCATCTGTCTTGGCTGGGATCTTGTCGGGATCAAGTTGTGTCGTAGCATCTTGGCTGCGGAGTGTGTTCACGAAATGATCTCGCCGCAATTCCGTGACGCCCTCGACCTGATCGTACTCGACGTCGCCCCACTTGATGCTGTCCTCGATGAAATCGAACAACTCTCGTGAGGAACAGCCAATCGTAGCAAGGAAATATACCTCGTCAGGTTCAAAAAGGGTTAATGTGGTGTTACGTCCAGCGGGGTAACGATCTTGGGAGGAGTGGTATAATTCCCGGAATCGCGCTTTCCAATCGTTGGACATGCAGATTAATTACGCAAATTTACGGCCGACATCAAGCGATCAGTTGCAGAATATGCCTCTGTGACCCACTCGACGATTTGGGAGGGCTCCGGCGCATATTCGAGTTCAAGGCTGATTGCGCCTTCAAAACCGAGGTCTTTGATCGCCTGCAGGTAGCCCTCGAACGGTACTTCGCCACGGCCGGGTGGCAGGTCGCCGTGAACTTTGCCGTCACAATCGGAGATATGTACGTGCCCTGCACGGCCCTTGAGCGCGGCGAGGCTCTCGGGCGGGCTGTCGCTCAGCACCATGTGGCTGATGTCTATGTTTGCCTTGACGGCCGGATTGTCGACGTCCGTCAGGAAGCGATCCATCTCGCCGATAGTGTTGACGAGTGACATGTGAAACGGCTCCAGTTCGATGACGATCTCGAGGTCGCGCTTGGCGGCGTAGTCGCCGAGGAGTTTGCAGTTTTCGACGGCGAATTTCCACTGTTCCTCCGGTGGGATAACTTCCTTCTGCCAGATGTATTCGCCAATGACGAGCAGGTAGTTTTTCGCACCGAATGTCGCGCCCATGTCGAGGTAGCGTTTGCAGCGCTCAACGTGGAAGCGCTGAACTGACGGATTGAAATCCACCAACCCTACACTTACGCCGACCACGCTGATGATCGGCAACTCAAGCTCGTCGCAGGTTTGCTTGATCTCGGATATGCGGCCCTCGGCTTGCGGTTCCATTGGATCCTCGAAAATATCGACACAGTCGAAGCCCAACTCCTTGGTTTTCCTGAGACCATCCACGAGGCCAACGCCGTGCTGTTCCCAAGCCGAATTAATCATTCCTAGTTTCATTATGCTGTAATGTTGCGGCCAACGATACGTAGCATTCTCGACCATGGAAAGGAGAAAAACACACCGGACGGAGCCAAAGCGCCGAATGATTCCTAGAGGCGGATGCGCATCACAAAAGCGTCTATCGTGACGCTAGTACAGTGTTCGGTGCGGGTGATAACTTAATTCACAAGCATAGTAGACCGTCGAGCACCTTGCAGTTGCGTGCCTTTAGAGGGTTAGCAATCAGGGAATAAGCTTTTTGCCCTCCGACAATAGATTTAACTGATCTAGTTGTGCAGAAAGTTAAACTCACTAATAGCACAGCAGCGATGGTGATTAGTATGTGTTTCCTTTCCCTTCATCTTTAATTCTTCTATTTGATTTTTCGGAAGGTTTGGCGGATGAGTCCTTTTCTGTTATTGTCAACTATACGGCCGACCTTCAAGAGGCTTTGCTTGTCATCGATGACGGTAAAGACATCCGTCTCACCCTTGCTATTAGTTACATGAACTTCGTACTGGTATTTTAGTTTCCATTTCTCTTCAGGAAACTGGGTATCGCCCACCTTGTGCTGGGCCACTCCATCTTTGAGTAAAATCATTTGACCTGTCTTAAAACCCAATTTTTCACTTCCATGCTTCCACCCGTAGGTGCCAAGAAGTTCCCTTGCGACTGTTTCCATCTCCTTCCAGTTCCAAGGTTTCGCCCCCAAGTCTTCACCGGTTTTGCCGCCATGCTTGCGGAGTATCGCTACGGTTTCCGGCTTTGACCGATCTAAAGCGGTTTCGCCGTGCTGGTTTGCGACGTTCGCATCGGCTCCCTTTTCCAAGAGTAGTTCGACGATTTCCTTGTGGTTTCTGTGAACTGCAAAGGAAAGGGGAGTGCTGTCATCTATTGATCGCTTTGCGTTAACATCTGCCCCATTCTCAATCAGCAGTTTAACTATATCTACATGTCCGTAGTAGCATGCCCTAAGAAGAGCTGAATCTCCGCTTTCGTGGTTAACTTTAGCACCTTTATCCAGCAGGAGCTTCGCAATGTTAAAATGCCCCTTTTCTGCTGCGTAATAAAGGGCTGTGTGACTGGCATAATCTTCCACGTTTGGATCTGCTCCAGAATCCAAAAGTTGCTGGACTTTATGGAGATCACCTTTCTCCGAAGCCTCTACCAAAGAACGATCAACAAATTGACCGTTACACCCCACCAACAGCACAGCTGCGATTGTTGTTAGTAGGAGGTGTTTCATTTTCGTGGCAAATTCTTGATCTTTATTCCTCCTTGGTCATCCAAAAGGATTTCCATGTTATTACCCATATTTGGGGTGAAGTATCCGAAATCGCTCTTGATTGCTTTCCCATCTAAATTACCGATGATTACCCCCCCATTCTCTTTTTTTGATTTAAACCTAAACTCCTTCGACTCACCTCCTTTGAAGCGATCTATTTTAAATTGCTTTCCTCCGCCATTTAATTGGATTTGCTGCCACTCATTGGTTCCACTATTTACGAGCTTTATATCATTCTTTGCGCAACCCACCAGAAGCACGGCTGCGATTGTTATGAGTAGGAGGTATTTCATTTTCCTTGGTTTTAATTATTAATGTTCTGTTGCTGTATATGTAAAAACACAAGCCTCAGCGTTCCTGCATCATTTGCTCGGACCAGTAGCTCAAAAAAAATTTCTTTTCCTCGAAGTTGACCAGTTTTTCTTCGTTGCCGATGATGGGGCGAAGGCTTGTCGTCATTTGGAGAGTGACCAACAAAAAGATCAGGCCCCAGACGGCGAAGTGACCCGGATTGGTCATTCCCAGGGCATGTCCGCAGCGGAAGACTAGGGATAGCCCGAAGCAGGCACATATCAACCAGAGTACAATGAGCAGAAATCCGAGAAAGGTGGTTGAGGTGCTTGAGACACTGAAGAGCCAGACCACGGGAGCGAACCCAACCAGCAGAAGTCCTGATAGCGCAATCAGTGCGCAGAGCATGCCGGATACTGTAGAAAATTTGGCGTCCAGACCGCCCATACAGGTAAATATGTAGAGACTCGGCAGACAAATGAGCCCACTAAACAGTAACCCAAAAACGATTTTCAGAGGTGCGGCCCAGATTTGGACGTCCCAGGAAAAGGTCCCGACTACGATCCCGAAAACAGAAAATGACATGGTTGCAATCAAAAGAAGGAGGCATGTGATCTTGCTGCCATTTTTTTTCATTTCTAGCTCATGAACGATAGAAAGAGGCTTCTTTAGGAGTTTGTTGATTAGGTTGGGAAGAGTGCAACCCCCTTCAAGGGGTACGTAGGTCTTTTTCAGATCCTGTTTCGGGGAGTTGGATAGAATAGGCGGTGGTGTGTTTGCTTCCGATTGTACTTCTTTGGTCATAGTATTATTTGGAGTTCAGTATTAAGTGTTGGTTTAAAAGTTAGTGACGTTGCGTATGGCGCGGAACACCGCTTCATAGAAGTTTCCGTCAAAGGGATCGACCCTGAGAAATTCCACTTGCAGTCCAGGGGAGACAAAAAAAGGGCGTAAGATCCATGAAATTTGGGCGCCGACAAAAAGATTGCCTGTTAGCCAGGCCAGAAAAGCATGTGTGCCGGCGCTAGGGGAGTCCGCAAAATCACGAACATAGTGCAGCAATCGTGAATGAGCCAGGATGCCTGCATACGCAATAAGGGAGGTGTGTAGCAGGAGGTTGGCACCATGCCATGTTGCATCGTCAGGAGTTCCCGGTTCGGGCATGTTGAGTGTGGCGAAGAAACTGATTGGGCTAAGTGCTCCCAGGACAATGCTCATAATGGCAAATCCGATGAGAAGAAACCGAATACTTTTGCGGACACCAATCCCACTCCCAAGCGCCAAGCCCAGCAGACCGTTAAGTAGGCCGTTGAACAGCAACGTGATGAAAAGAATCAACGGCAACTTCACCGCAACGTAGGCTCCCATGTCCCAACCGTTTCGAAGGCCGACGGTGAATCCATAAGCGCCACATCCCAGCGTGATAAGAGCAACACACAACCGGGTGGAACTCGATTGGGCGGCCTCAATCCATTCGGCGAGCAACCGCCTGTCTCCGCGACATAGGGCGATGGCGCTATGAAATGAATGTATGACAGAATTCAAGCTGCAGCATCGTTTCGGACGTCGATCTTCCATCATCCGTTCAATAACCAAGATCCAACTGAGGATTATTCCATTCGACCGACTCGTTGCGTTCATCGGAAATCCTTCCATCAATAGCGAAGAATGGGATGTATTGCCGCCAGTTTTTGTTCATGACAAAAGAATCAATCCAATCCATCACGCCACCTCCCGCTCGCAGAATTGAGCCAGTTTGTGCACTTTGACTTCAACGGCATCGATGAGTTCGTCGGGCGTGGACGTACCTGCTGTGATGCCAAGCGTGCCGGTTTCCGGCAACCATTCCGCCCGAACGTCGTCCGGTCCTTGTACATGATACACTCGTCCACAAAACCGGTCACAGGTGCGGGTCAGTTCCTGCGTGTTGTTGCTGTTCACGCCCCCGATGACGAGAACCACGTCCGACTGCTGCGCCAGCACTTCCGCCGCCTCCTGTCGTTGCTTGGTGGGCCGGCACACGGTATCAACATACCGCACCTCCGCGTGCGGAAACCTGTACTGCAAGTATTCCACCAATGCGCGAACCCGGGTAATTGGCTGGGTGGTTTGCGCCACTACGCCATAACGCGAGCGTGCAGAAAGGGCGTCTATATCCGTCTCTTTCAAGACCACATCAAATGCAGCCAAGTCCCCCGTCAGGCCGCGCACCTCCACGTGACCGCGCCGACCGATGATGACCGGATGATACCCTGCAGCCACCAGTTCCCGCACCTGCTCATGCGCATGGTGCACCAGCGGGCAGGTGGCATCGCTCATCTGCAAGCCCACCTCTTTCGCCCGTGCGCGGGCTCGATCTGAAGTTCCGTGCGCGGTGATCATCGCCGAACTAGTTGCCACGCGCTCAGGTTCATTTTCAAACTGCACGCCACGCTGTTTCAAGTCATCCAGCACGGTGTTGTTGTGTGCCAGTTCGCCCAGCACCGTGAGCGGCCGCGTCGCCGCCTCGCGGCGGGCAAGGGCAATGGCATCGCGCACCCCGAAACACATGCCGATATGCTCGGCCCGCAGGACGGTAAGGTGAGCTTTGTGATGCAAAGCATCTAAGGTCATTTTTATTTCAGTCTTGTGCCTAAATTATTTATTGAATTGTTTTGCCTGCTTTACAATGCCCTCGAGCAGACTCACGTATTCACTGAAGGCCTTGCGGCCACTGGTAGTGAGGGAGCAGGTGGTGAGAGGGCGATTCTCACGAAAGCTCTTTGACACGGACACGTAGCCAGCCTTTTGCAGCGTTCGAATGTGTGTGGTGAGGTTGCCATCCGTCATTCCCAGAGAATTTCGCAACCCGGTGAACGAAAGTTCTGTCGAGGCGGCAAGCATGGACATGATGGCCATTCGGCTCTTTTCGTGTACCACCTTGTCCAGTCGCTGAAACGAATCTGCGTTCACTCGGTGTCCAACGGTTCCGTAGTTAATTTCAAATACAAACCATAAATCAAATTATTGGCACCGAAAGCCCAGGCCATTAGCAAATGGGCATGATCTCCGCTGATCCAAGACATCAATCCCAGCTCATAAAAAAAAAGGCAAAAAGAGCCAAATACAACAAAAACCCAGCCCAGAAGCCTGAGGCCGCGCCGCATAAAGAATCCCGCCGCATGCACCGCCCCGCCGTATAGAACCATCCATAGCGCAACGAGCCGAATGCTGTCCCGCTCATCCGGTGCTTTCAAGATCTCCAGCACACCCAGTCCCAAGCCGGTAACCAGCAACGGTGCCATAGCTTGTGCCACCCGGCGAGTTGGGGGTGACCAGAATTCTTCCTTGCTCTTTAGTGCCTGCCGGCGGATTAGCAGCAAGGCCGCCATTGTCGACATCGTGGCAACTCCCAGCCAGTAGCCTGCAAAACGCTCCGGTCCGGTCCAATCAACGGCTTGTGCCAGCCCGGCGGCGGCTAGCCCCAGAGAACCCACGATGATGGCAACGGGTGCCATTGCTCGACGGTACACGCAGGCCTGTTCCATCAGGGTGCGAATGGTTTTGAGGTTTTCCTCTGCCCAATTAGCGCTCACGCATTCACTTTGAACTGCAAAGTGAATTATGCAAGCAAGATTTTGTTTTTTTTGATTTAAATTGAAAAGGCAGCTAAAGCCGTTTGATCATACGCGAATAATGAGCAAATCCTCTTGAAATACGAGATGATATAGTTAATCCTCTTTGTGCTATAAAACAGTTTTATCCATATTTTTTTGTTAGTTTATCTTTGGTCGGATTTTTGTGTAGGCCTCATCAAATCAATGCCGAAAGCCCGCTTGTTGATGAGCTTTCGATCGGGGTAAAAAACCCGCTTAGGGTTAAACTCACCGAACCACCTCGTGGCTTGGTGGCCGATAGGCAACTTGGTTTGTTGCGTCATCGCGTCCTCAAAGGCCAAGTGTTGCACACGGCGAAGAAGGGGCATCGCGGTCTATTTGAGACACGTGGCGTGCGCACCCCGAAGGGGGATCTACTGCTGATGTTTCCTGAGGGAAACCACTACGCTGCTGGCGGCGGCAAGGTAAATGATATGCTCGCTTATCGCTCCAGCGACAACGGAAAAACCTGGGAAGGCCCCTCAGTCGCGTTCGATATCGACTACAGTCAGCACGGTTTTATTCCACTCATTCCGCACGGGAGTAAACGGATTTATGCGTTCGGTACGCAGCCCATCCCGAGCAAATATAGCCGTGAAAAGGGTCGGCATGAGAATACCCCAATTGGCTTCCGTTGGTCAGATGATGATGGTCTGACCTGGAGCGATGCAATGCTGATCAAGCCTAAGAATGACCCCGGATTTCTCGGTATGTCGGTGACGCGTATGTGTGAGACCAGTACCGGAGCCTGGATTCTTGGTTCTCACGCCGCCGACTGGTCCAAGCGACCATTGATTACCCGCCAGTATGTTTTACGCAGCGAGGACAAGGGAAAAACATGGACACTACTTCCTGACAAACGTCCCAACGGTTGGTATTCCCCAAAATACAGTCGCATGGATGAGGGCCGTCCGATTTATCTTGGAAATGGAGAGGTCTATTTCATGGCACGCACCCCGACTGGGTGCATCTGGGAGGCGCGGAGCATGGATGACGGCAGAACGTGGAGTGAGCCCAAATCCTCAGCGCTCGTCCATCCGGACGCCCCCCCCATGGTGTTCCATTTGAGCGACGCCAAGACATTGATTTCATTCCATCACAATCGACACATTGATACGCAGTATATTGGATTGACTGGAAAGATGGACGGCATGCTTGACCGAGCTGAAATCTGGATTGCACTGTCCAAGGATGGAGGTCGGAGTTGGAGCGAACCGCAGTTTCTATTCACCAACGCCACCCGGCCGAACCTTGCGAAGAATGGTTGGTTCAACCACAACTCATCCTACATGGATGCTGTGATCGACGACGGTACGATACATCTGTTTCTCCCTCATCTCTGGAATCGCGCGTTGTATATGCGTCTTGATGAGAAAAATTTGGCCAGACTGCCAACGGCCCAAAAATTGGCCAGGCGCTTGGCCAAGTGATGCATCTACATTCGTGTGGCTTCTGCCTTGGCGATGGCGTCGGCCTTGAAATTGGCCAAGCGCTTGGCGATCTCGGGCTTGTTGGCCCAGAGGCCTTGGCCTTGGCTTGGTAGGCGTTGTATTGGATCGTAGTAGAAGAACATCTCGCCCGGCTTGGCCGTGGGGGAGGTCCACGCCGACACGCCGATCTCCTCGTCGTAAAGGGTGTAGCTCGAGATTTCCCGTTTGCCGCCGCCGCCGGGTGAGTCGCAAACGACGCGGGGCGTGTTGAATCCAGCTGTGGCACCCTGGATTCGGAGGGATAGGGATTCGGCTATGCGCACAGTTGTGCGGAGATGCTCACAACTCGGCACCATGTCGTGCAGATAAAGGTAGTATGGCTGAATCAGCAGGCTTGAGAGTTTTCTGGTGGTGCGGTGCAGATGGTTGAACGAGTCGTTCACGCCGTGGATTAGCACGGATTGGTTGCGCACACGCACGCCGGTTGCCGAGAGTGCCTTCATCGCGCCGCCCGTCCACGCGGTGATCTCGCGATCGGTGTTGAAATGCGTGTGCAGGGCGACCTCTTTCATCTGCTTTTGGCCAAGCTCGCAAACTTCCGCCAGCGCATCCATCCACGCGCTGTCGCTGGTAAATTTCATCGGCATGATCGCCACGCCCTTGGTGGCGAAACGAATCCGGCGCACGGTTGGAATATTCAACAGTGTGGTGCCGATCTGCCGGATTTGTTCCGGCTTGAGCAGCAGGGAATCGCCGCCGGAGATGACGATGTCCTCGAGCTGCGGACTGTTGCGGATGTACTCAAACGTGGCGTTCCACTCGCCCGTCCGAGCGCCGTAGGTGGACTTACTTTTCACCGCTGTGCTGCCGCCGACCAGCCGGCTGCGTGTGCAGAAAGAGCAGTACACCGGGCAAAGCGTGATCGGAAGGAATAGAGCCTTGTCCGGGTAGCGGTGCGTCAGGAACGGCGTCGCCTTGTGGCCGTCCTCGGCCACCGGGTCGTCCATTGTGTGCGGGTGATCGTGGATAAACTCGGAGCCAAGCGGCAGGAACTGGCGTCGCACCGGATCGGCTGCGACGTTGTCCCAGTTGATGAGGGAGAACACATACGGCGTGAGCCGCACGTTCATCGGCGTCTTGAGTAGACCCGTCTCGATGTCAGCGATGAGTGCCGGTGTGGCCAGGTCCTGCAGCGCCTCCCGGATCGCCGGCACGGAGGTCACTGAGTTTTGCTGTTGCCAGCGGAAGTCGCCGAATGTCTTCGCATCGATGCCGCGCCATGCGGGGATTACGCGCCAAAACTCGGAGTCATCGAACGCGTAGTTCGTTGCATGCTGTACGGCTTGGGTTGGCTGTGTGCTCATCGCTTGGTTTTGGAGACCAACCGGATGTCGGTGATCTGCATCTGCTTGTCGATCGCTTTGCACATGTCGTAAATCGTCAAAGCGGCTACAGAGACAGCAGTGAGCGCCTCCATCTCGATGCCGGTTCGGTCGGCGATGCGCGCCGTGGCGGTGATCTCGATCCGATCGCGGCTGGCGGGCGTCTCGAAGTTGACCTCGGCGTGCGAGATCGGCAGTGGGTGGCAGAGCGGGATCAGGTCGGCGGTTTTTTTCGCGGCCATGATGCCGGCTAGGCGGGCGGTTGCCAGCACGTTGCCCTTGGCCGCTTGGCCGCTTTCGATTGCGTCGAGCGTTGCCCTGGCCAGACGGATCTCGCACTGGGCCACCGCCTCGCGGGCTTGCACCGGCTTGGCTGAGACGTCAACCATCCGGGCATCTCCGTCGGCGTCGATATGGGTCAGTTCATTCATGGGTTGCTCGCGGCTTGGCCAGTGTTTCCCTCCAGCGGCAAATCATGCCAAGCATCCGCTCCTGGAGCAACTCATCGGGTCGTATATGTTTGGGAATGAAATCCGGCGAGGTGCCGAGGAGGTCGGTGGTCACGAGGATTTGCCCGTCACAACCGCCGCCCGAGCCGATGCCAATTGTCGGGATGCTGATCGCTGCGGTGATCTCGTCGGCCACGCTTGGTGTGACGAGTTCGAGCACAACGCCGAGCGCTCCGGCTTGGCCAAGCGCTTGGGCATCGGCAAGGAGGGCTTCGCGTTGCGCTTCGTTGTGGCCCTTTACGTGGTAGCCTCCTTCCGTGAGCACTTGCTGCGGTAGCATGCCCAAGTGACCGAGGAACGGGATGCCGGCAGCGCGGATCGTCTCGAGTTGCGGCAGGATCGCCCTCCCTCCCTCGGCCTTGACCGCTTCGGCACCGGCGGTAACGAGGCGCTTGGCCGACTCGACAGCCTGCTCCGGCGTCTCGTAAGTCTCAAACGGCAGATCGGCAACGATGAGGCCGCGAGGCTTGGCCCGGGCTACGGCGCGGACGTGGTGCGTCATTTCGTCGAGCGTGACGTGTGTAGTGTCCGGGTAACCGAGCACGACCATCCCCAGGGAGTCCCCGACAAGCAACAGCGGCACGTCGGCGGTATCGAGCAGCTTGGCCATCGGGAAGTCGTACGCTGTAAGCGCCGCGATTGGCTCGTGGCCTTTGCGTTGGATGATGGTTTGCGGCGTCTCCCGTGTCTCGCTCAAGAGACGAGGGTCGCTCCGCACCAGTCTGCGCTCAAGCGCAAACTCCGGCTGGTCAAGTGCTGTCGCTAACCGCCTCGCTTGGGATCAAGCCACGGCGTGCCGGACCAGTACCACTTGAATGACGGCAGCACTTCGGCGTGGCCGTCGGTGAAGCTGACATTGCTGCGGGCGCTGTGGCGCAGGTGAGGGCCTCCCCAATTGGGATCACCGGGATTGGTGCCACAGGCGCATGGTACGTTACTGCCAGGGTCTTGGATGATCCAGCAGCCGGGTTTCTCCCGTGATTGAGCCGTGACGCATTTCTTCGGGTTGGTGGTGTTGACCGGCAGGCTGCCGCCGTCGGTCTTATAAACGAGTGTGGATGGGCTGCGGACGGCACTCTCCTTGATCGGAGCGTATTCCCAGACACCCGGCCAGTTGCAGCCGCCAAGTCGGAAACTTGCGGAGTAGTTGTTTGTGGTTCGGTCAAAGTCGTAAATCGTCTCCTTGGTCTTGAACGGTTTGCTTGGACAGCGAAGCGTTTTTTTGGTTTCCTGATACGGCAGCAGATAGTTGAACCACGATGTTCGGTTTTGCTGGCTGCCGACAAGCGTGAAGGTCCAGGCAAAGCGATCGCCATTGTCGCCGGAGTACATCTTGGCGGCGAGCGTCAACTGCTTGATGTTGTTCAGGCAGTAGATTTCCTGTCCTTTAGCCTTGGCCTTGGCCAATGCTGGCAGGAGCAGGGCGGCTAAAATGGCGATGATGGCAATGACCACCAACAACTCGATCAGCGTGAATGCGCGGTAGCGTTTCATGACTTGAACAAGCGTTACGATTTGGTACCCCAGTTGAGGAGACGTCCCCGTCGGCGGGGTTTTTCCGGGGTGCTCTCGCTGCGTTGCAGCACTTTGTTAATGTCCGCCTCCCTAGATATCCGAAGAACGGCACGGTCTTTGTCTGCTCCGCTGAATGTTGTCGTGGCCGGCTTTCGGCGTGCTACCCCGCGCTTGGCCGTCCATTTGCCCGGCGAAGTCTTTTTATTGCCGGGAGATTTGCGGCTAGAAAATTCATTGGGGTCAGCCGCCCGTCGTCGGGCCTCGAGCGCGTCCTGTTTGAGCTTTTGCAAAAATCCCAGGACGGTGTTGGTTTCGCCACTGGCGGCAACATCCGGGCGCAGCACTCCTTTGTGCAGGTTTTCCTTTAGCTCGAGCGCCGTGATCTGCAGGTGAGGATTGAGCTTGCGCAATTCGCGGCGTACGGCGGCCACGACCGGGTCACTCAATATCATCGCGGCGAGATAATGCCTGTTCGTCACTTCCAGCCGTAGCCGGAAATGATCCAGTCCGGCACCCCGGTGCCCTTCGCTCGTTAGCAGGAACAACGTGTCAAGATGTGCCTCGCGGCCGGGTTGCATATGCGACAAGTCGAACGCCAGTACCACCGGCGTCTCCGGCTTGGTCTTACCGGTGTCCTCGACGTGGTGTACCTGCCAGCCAATGCCGTTAGTCAGGACAATCCACTCAACGCCATTAAGTAGCGCGTGCTGCGCCGTGGCGAGTAGGTAGCGGTCATCCGGCGCGGTCCCAATAGGGCTGACTCGCACTAGCATGCCGACCGAGCCGCTGGAGTGAATCGCGAAGTCGTAGACCGCCTCACGGTTGTCCAGTTCCGACGTCACCTCCGAGTAGCGGTCGAACCCGAACAGGTCC
>Ga0066866_10000735_pt1 | contig 12903 bp, 15 predicted proteins | sample ETN01SmetaG_3_FD_66435 | JGI IMG/M metagenome (GOLD analysis project Ga0066866, IMG submission 66435) | Marine microbial and viral communities from oxygen minimum zone, Eastern Pacific Ocean - ETNP2014F12-01SV263 | ecosystem: Environmental > Aquatic > Marine > Oceanic ...
ATATGTTAAAGAAGATATACAGTTTTGGTATATTTTAAGACGTCATTTAAATCTAGATTATAAAAAATCAATTCTTATAGAAGACACAATAGATAATATTAATTCTGCATATCATGCGGGTCTTAAGTCAATATATATTAACAGTATGAATGACAGCCACCCTACACCAATATCGAAGATAGAGAATTTTTCAGAACTTTCTTCTAGCTTGTAAAAGAGAAAGATCTTTATATCTAAAAAACATTGGAAATATTTCGTCAACTAAAATTTTTTTATTTTTAAAGATATATACTACAATACGATGAATCTCATTTTGGATGATTTTATAACTAACATAATATTTTTTAAACCTTCTTGGGTTTAAAATGTATGCGCCCAATGATTTATTACCTAGCAACTTTATAAATCTTTCACGCCCACTAAGAAATCTGCATGGATATAATGTTATTGCGGTTATTGTTGGGCAATTATTTGATTCAATGGAGACTGTTCTTGCGACATTATACCCTTGAAAATTTTTTAACTTTCTATCAAAAATAAATTTGCTTGTATAGATTACCTTTTGAGATAATACTTTTACTTTGAAATTATTATCTTTGATGGACTCTAATCTTTTGGTGAGTGAAGTATTGTCAATTACTGCTACTTTAGAGCTGCAGTGTAAATTTCTGAGCAATCTCTCTTTTTTCCAATTTTTTAGGTATTGATATTTCATAATTATAAGTGCAGTGTCTCTGATTCAACATTACTCCATCTGCTAAGAAGTTTGGCCTTGTTGTTGTCTCTTAGATTTATAATGTTATTTTTTAAACCTTTTACAATTTCAATGTTGGTAATTAAATCATCTATTGTTGCTAATTTAAAATTATTATTGTAGCCAGACTGTCTAACTCCTAAATAATCACCCGACCCCCTTAATTTTAGATCTTCTTCAGCTATTAAAAATCCATCAGAGTTTTTTTCTAGTGATTCTAATCTAGCTCTGCCATCATCAGAAATATTATCTTTATAAACTAAATAACAAAAAGATTGTTTGTTGCTTCTGCCAACTCGGCCTCTAAGCTGATGTAATTGTGATAAACCAAACCTGTTTGAATCTTCAACAACAATGCATGTCGCGTTTTCTATATCTACCCCAACCTCTATCATAGTAGTGCAAACTAGTATTTGGTGTTTGCCCATAATGAAATTATTCATTGCTTTTCCGTTATCTGTCTTATCGGCCTGACCATGGAGCATGCCTATGGAATATTCTTTCAGTTCTATTTGCAATTTTTCGTAAACATCATAAATATATTCAAGCTCAGACGACTCTGTTTGATTTATAGAGGGGCAAACCCAGTATACTTGGGACCCTTTATTTAGAATATTCCTTACGCTAGTATATAAAGTTTTTTTGTCGTCATTATGGATCAGTTTAGTAATTATAGTTTTTCTCCCTTGTGGCAAATCTTTAATTAGCGTGTAATCAAGCCCCTCGTATAAGACCAGGGATAGTGATCTAGGTATAGGTGTAGCAGAAATGAATATTTGGTGCGGTTGCATTTTGTTTGGAGATTCTGCTTGTTTTGATAATGCTGATCGTTGTCTTATGCCAAATTTATGTTGTTCATCAACAATAACCAATCCTAATTTATAAAATTCTATTTGCTTAGAAAGCAACGAGTGTGTGCCAATAACTATATCTATTTTGCCTTTTGAGAGCTCTGATACAATATTATTTTTTTCTGAATCAGGCATATTATTTTTTAAGGTTTTAATTTTAAAGTTTGTGTCTTTAAGTATTTCATTAAATGTTTTCATATGTTGGTCTGCTAAAATTTCAGTAGGAACTAAAATAGCAGCCTGTAACTTAGATAAGCATGCAATAAGAGATGCAATAAGTACTACAATAGTTTTTCCTGACCCCACATCTCCTTGAATCAATCTACTTGTAGGGTGATTTAAACTAAAACTTTTTTTTATTTCTTTAACCGCGTCATATTGTGATTCTGTCAATGAAAAATCTAAATTTCTTATAAATTCTTCTACCAAATTAGAATTAAATTTAAATTCATATGCTTTTCCGCTGTCATTTTTTAATTTAGCGCTATTAAGTGTTATCTTATGAGCCATTATTTCTTCTATAATGAATCTTTTTCTACCAAGAATAAATAAGTCATTTGATTCTTCATAATTGTTGGAATCAGGAACATGGCAATACTTAAGCGCGTTTAAATAATCGGGCAACTTTAACTCGCTCAGCAAAGCATCACTAAAAATATCTTCTGAGTTTTTTGATAAAATATATTCATAAGCAAACCTAATAAATTTTCTTATTCTGTTTTGTGAGATTGTCCTTTTAGTATTATAATACGGTATAACTGATTCTAATGATTTTTCTAAATCAAAAACCTCTATCTCAGGATGTATAAATTGATATAATCCATTTTTGATATACAGTGTCCCAGTAATTCTAATTTTCATACCAGCTTTGAGTTTTGAATACATTATTATTTTATGGATAAATCTAATCTGAATCTTTTTCTCTTCAATGTATGTGGTCACAATTAAATTAGGGTTAAACCCTTTCGTGATGAAAACTTTCTCAATAACTCCTATGAATATGCATTTAGAAGAGTTAACGGCATCAGAAACTTTTGTGGTCTTTGTTTTATCAATTAAGAAGGATGGTAAAAATAATAATAAATCTGTAATCCTGTATATGCCTATTTTATTTAATTGCGATTTTATGGCAGGACCTATGCCTGGAATGCTCTCTAATTCTCTATCTTCTAATTTTTTTATTGCAGACATTTATCATTAATTACCAATCAAAATAGCATCCATCTCTACTTCAACATCCTTGGGCAACCTGCTAACCTCAACAGCGGCTCTAGCTGGATATGGCTGTGAAAAAGCTCTCTCCATTGCTTTGTTCACTGCTTGGAAATTCTCTAAGTTTTTCAAGAAAACAGTTATTTTGACAACATTATTTGCATTGCACCCAGCTTCCATAGCTATCGAGATTATGTTATCTAGAACTTGGTCCACTTGACAATCAAAGTTTCCAGGAACTATCTCCATAGTTTTTGGGTTTAAGGGAATTTGCCCTGAAATAAAAATCATATTATTAACTTTAATTGCTTGCGAATAAGCTCCGATAGCTGAAGGCGCTTTATCTGTTGATATTTCTATAATTTTACTCATATTTTTTTCTAACATATCCTGATTTTGAAAGTTTATCTAGATACTCATGCCAATTTTGTTTGTAATTTACACATAATTCATGCAAATATTCCCACGAATATAATCCTGTATTATGCCCATCACCAAAAATAATTTTAACCGCATAATTTCCAACTTGTTCAATATTGTCAATGCCTATATTTTCTTTCCCTGTTTGTAAAACTTCTTGGCCAGGACCATGACCTTTTACTTCCGCAGATGGTGAAAAGCACCTTAAATACTCAACAGTTAAATTTTCGCTAATTCCGTCTTCAAATTTAATGAAAACGATGTTGCTTTTTTTAATATATCTTATCTCAGTAGGTTTTATCATTGGTAAAGTATATATTCATAAAAAAATTATTTCACTTATTTTTAAAAATCTATTACTTTTCAGTAGTTTTTGCCCTAGGATGAGCTTTGTCATAAATAGATTTCAAATGATCAAAGTTCATATGTGTATATATCTGTGTAGTACTTATATCTTCATGTCCTAAAAATTCTTGAACAGCTCTTAAATCACCAGACGATTCTAATAGATGTGTAGCACATGAATGTCTAAGAGTATGAGGGCTTATTTTGCAATTAAGGCTAAGCGCTTTACACCAGTAATCTAATCTTTGTTGGATAGATCGGTTTGAAAGGCGAGTTCCATATTTATTTAAAAAAAGGGCGGTTTCATTATTTTTAATCTTAGATGATCTAAACTTAATCCAATGATTCAACGCGATAATAGCTTTTCCTCCAATTGGCAAGTATCTTTGCTTATTCCCTTTGCCGTATACTGACAACATTTTATCAGATAAGTCTATAGAGTTAATATTTAACGACGTAATCTCGCTAAGTCTTAAGCCTGAGCTATACAACAATTCAATTATTGCTCTATCTCTGCATGCAGCAAATGAAGTTCCTGGTAAATCACATAATTTATTGACCTCTTCAATTGATAATACATGGGGTAGCTTGCTAGTTCTTTTTGGTGTAATAATATTTTGAGCAGGATTTGTTTTTATAATTCTTTTTTTTACTAAAAATGAAAATAATGATCGTATTGAGGATTTTTTTCTAGCAATGCTTGTAGGATTTAAGCCATGCTTATTTAAAGAATTAAGGTAAGTTTGAATAATACTATTTGTTATGTTGTCTAAATTAGAAATATTTGATGTGTTTAAATAAATTCTAAACTGTTCTAAATCTAGTGAATAATTTTTTACAGTATAGTTTGAATATCTTTTTTCAATTTTAATAAAAGATATAAATTTTTTTATGAAAACAGAAATGTTATCCATCCCAAACACCATCATATTCAAATTCACTCGGTCCTACTAATTTTAATGACTCACTATCATCAAAGTGGACTTCTAGCGTCCCTCCGTCTTGCTCTACTATTATTGGTGATCCAAGGTTCTCCGTTTTCATGCAACATGCTGCAGCTGCAATAGCCCCACTGCCACAAGATTTAGTCCACCCAGCTCCTCTTTCCTTTACCTTTATTCTGATAGGATTACCTATGGAACCCTCTAAAATAAAAGTTAAATTATATTTAGATTGTAATTTATTTAGTTTTTCTGAATGATGGTCTAAGTCCTTAGGGTATATTGTGCTGGTTTCGAGACCTATGCATGTAAACAGAATCACAAAATGTTTATTACCAACATCCACTACAGATCCTCCATAACCAGGGGCAAAGTCTTCATTGTTATCTTTATCTTCTAAAAAAATAGGTTTGCCAAAATCAACAGATATTTTATTTCTGCCAATAATTTGTGCATTATAATCTTTAGCGCAGACTTTAATTGTTGACTTAGTGATTGAAAATTTTATTTTAAGATATAACATGATGGCTCTCAAACCATTCCCGCATTGACACGCTGACGTGCCGTCACTATTATAAATTTTACAAGCTACATTCTCTAGATTAGATGTATTTATAAGCAGCAACTGATCACAACCTATATTTTCTCGAGAACATATTTTAGTTATATTATCGTGCGTCTCTTCAAAGACCTCAGTTGCAATATCAATGACTATAAAATCATTACCTTGGCTATTCATTTTTGTATAGTTTATAGGCATGTTTTTAAATTAGCACTGCTACTTAAGTAAACTTTTTTCATTAGCCAAAATATTTTCCACTGTTTCACGACTTTTAATTAAAACAGCATTATTTCCTTTAACAAGGTATTCTGCAATTTTAGGTCTAGTATTATAATTAGATGCAAACACAGACCCATAAGCTCCAGTATCTTCAATCACTAAAAAATCTCCTTTTGAAGCCCCCAATAATCTATCTTTGCCAAAGAAATCTGTAGTCTCACAAATAGGGCCGACAACATCGCACTTAAACTTCTCTATATCAGATAAAAATATTTCTTTTATAGAATGATAAGCATCATACAAAGGAGGTCTTATAAAATCATTCATACCTGCATCAACAATTATAAATTTTTTTGTAGGTGTTGATTTTACATTAATAACCTTTGTTACTAGTAAACCAGAATTTCCAACTATAGACCTCCCTGGTTCAATTATAATTTTTAAATTTAATGTTTTAAGAGCGTCAGTTAAAGATTTAACAAACTCAGTTTTAGAAGGTGCCTTTTCACCTGTGTAAGATATACCTAGTCCACCCCCTATATCAATATGCGTGATATTAATATTGAGTTTTTTTAACTCATTTATAATTTTTATAATTTTTAATAATGAGTCTTTATATGGAGCAACATCCATTATTTGTGATCCTATATGAAAATCTATTCCAAATATATTTAAGCCCTTTAGTTTAGATGCTTCTTTATAGGCATTAATCACTTCGGATTCATCGATGCCAAATTTATTATCTTTCAAACCTGTCGTTATATATGGATGCGTCTTAGCATCTATAGATGGATTAACTCGGATTGATATATTCGCTACTGTATTATGCTCTAATGCAATTTTATTAATTGTGGCTAACTCTTCTAAAGACTCTATATTAAAACACATAATATTTTTTTCTAAAGCTAACCTAATTTCATCTTCCGTTTTACCAACTCCTGAAAAAACAGTTTTTGAAGGATCTCCTCCAGCTTCAATAACTCTTAATAGCTCTCCAGCAGAAACAATATCAAAACCTGAATTAAGCTTTGCAAGAAGAGAAAGTACTGAAAGATTAGAATTAGCCTTTACAGAATAGCAAATGAGATGATCATGGTTAGCAAATGAATCAACATAAGAGTTGTAATTATTTAGTATTATTTTCTCAGAATATAAATAAAATGGTGTTTGATTAAGTAATGCAAAATCAAGTAAATTTAAATCATCAAAAAAAAGTATGTTTTCCCTATAGTCTACGGTCATTGCTCATCATTTGTTATTGTTTCTTGTTCTGAAATATCTGGGCTAGTGGTTGCAGGCACTATAAGAGGTCCTTTGTTTCCACATGCGTGTAGGAATGATAGCAATATTGTGATTATTAATAAATTAAGGGACTTTTCTAATAACTGTTTTAATCTATATGTCATATGTTACATTATAGTCACAATATTTTAGGTCCGCTAGACTGATGACACAATTAAATGACGATAATTTTTTAACAATAGGAAACTCATCAAATGATTCGGCATGCCTAGTTTGGCTTCATGGATATGGCTCAAATAACTGGTCATTTGAGCCATCTATGAAACTTATTAATATGTTGTTAGATGAAAAATTATTCATAATTATACCTAATGCGCCAATTGTTGACGGGAAAAGATCTTGGTATCCATTGCCAATTAACCACGAAAAGGGGATTACAGAAGATTATAAAGGGCTGTGCGACTCACAAACAGGTGTATGTAATCTTATAAAAAGGCACGCAAAAGAAAATAATTTATTTATTGGGGGATTTTCCCAAGGCGCAGCACTATCGTTAAGTCTATTGTTCAGTAAATTTATTAACATAAAAGGCTGTATCGCTCTATCTGGGTACATGCCTAATGTTGATATATATAATGATATGAAAATTCAAGATGCTGAGATATTTATGGCGCATGGCTATAAAGACAAGGCTATATTATTTAAAAGTTACGAAAAAAGTATTTCATTTATAAAATCTAAAACAGAAAAAATTACTACGTATACGGGCGACTTTGGGCACACTATAACTGAAGAGGTTACAGACAGTCTAGTTAGCTGGCTGAAAGACAAAATCTAATGAACCATGTCAAAAACAGATTCATTAGATTTAAAAATTATTGTGGTTCTCTGTATCGTTGTGCTGCGGCCATAGCTGTTTCACTTCCGTATTTTTCGTTGATTTTTTCAACTGTTTCAAAGTGGTCAGCTCTTCTGTGAGTTAGGCACATTCCTTTTTTATCTACGCCCCAAATAGCATATGCTATAAAAGGTTTAAGATTATCAGGTGTTTGATCAAAATGTGGAACACCAAATCTAATAAGAAGGTTATTACGATCAGCTCCGCCATCTTTTTGTTCTTTTATTATTCGTTGGACTTCTACTTGAAGATCTTTTACATCGTCTCCGTTCCAAGACCCAACAACTGTTCCGTCAGGTAAAATTATATCATCGCCTTGTGGTACTGGATGATCAGGCATAATGCTTCTCCTATTAGTTTAAGTGTAGATAATATTATAATGCAAAAACACTAATCTTCTAGGGGTAATTTGTATTAATTACATGGAAAATTATCTATGTATGCATTTCTCAAAGCCAAGCCAAGAAGGGGGGCGTCTTTATACTTGTCGTAAAACGAAGAGTTCTGCTCAAGCTCTTTGTCTATAAACTTTCTTAACTGATTAGCAGACAATTCAAGTTCGCTAGGCTTACAAAATATGAGGGTATTATTTTTTTGAAAAATATAATCATTTGCCCAATCCAACCCAGACTCTAATCCATATAAATAATGATCGTATTTAGAACTATTTTTATGTTTCGTATAATCTGCAATGGTTAACACAGAAGGAAAAGCTGGCGTTACAAAAAAAATAGTTAATATTAAAATATTGAGTCTAGAAAACATTATTTATAGCCAAACTTTCTTAATCTTTTAAAAATTTCACTAGTTTGTTTTTTAATTGACGAAGAAGATGTCTCGCCTAGACCTGATCTTGAATTAACAGAATTTTCAGGGTTTATTGCCTTAAATACATCCATGGTTATATTTGATGAAAACTTTTGTAAATCTTTTATGTCCATGTCTTCAAGTTTGATAGATTTCTTTTCACAGAATTTTACAATTTTGCCAACAATGTGGTGCGAGGATCTAAATGGCTCTCCTTTTTTAGATAAATATTCTGCTAAATCTGTAGCGGTAGAAAATGATGAAGAGGCAACTTCTATGGCTTTTTGTTTATTTAATTTTAGTGTAGATATTAATTTTGTAATAATATGGAGACAACTTAGGGTGGTATCTATAGATTCAAGAATGAGTGTTTTATCTTCTTGAAGATCTCTATTATATGTTAACGGCAAACCTTTCATAAGAGTTAACAAACCAAACAATGATCCATATACCCCTCCTGTTTTACCTCTTATTAGTTCAGGCACGTCTGGGTTTTTCTTTTGCGGCATTATTGAAGATCCCGTACAAAATCCTTCATCTAAACTTATAAGATTAAATTGTGGGTTAGACCATAAAACTAATTCTTCACAAATTCTAGACAAATGCATCATCATCATGGAATTGCAATAAGCAAAATCTAGAACATAATCTCTATCGCTAACAGCATCCATAGAGTTTTTCGTAACTGCTTCAAATCCAAGTTTTTTAGCTACCATAGCTCTATTGGTTTTTAAAGATGTGCCAGAAAGTGCTGCTGCGCCTAAAGGCATAATATTAAGGCCGGACCTAGCATTTATTAATCTGTTTTCATCTCTCGAAATCATTTCTGACCAAGCCAACAAATGTTGTCCAAAAATCACTGGTTGAGCTATTTGAAGATGTGTATACCCAGGAAACAAGTTTGTAGAATGCGACTGGGCTATCTTAGCAAGAACAAATTGCAAGTCTCTTGTCTTATCAACTAGTATATCTAAAAAATCTCTCAAGTATAATCTAAGGTCTGTCGTTACTAAGTCATTTCTAGACCTTCCTAAGTGTATTTTCTTACCGACCTCACCAATTATTTTAACTAGATTATTTTCTATGTTCATATGAACATCCTCATAATCTATCGACCAAGGAAGCTTGCCAGATTCTGCTAGTTTTTTAATTTTTTTAAGGCCAAGCAATATTTTTTTTAATTCAGAAGTCTTTATATGCCCGCATTTACATAACATTTCTACGTGAGCTGCAGTTACAGAGATATCAGCCTCATATAACACAACGTCAATACTTAAGCTTTGGCTAAATTCCAAAACCTCTGAATCTATTTGTTTGGTAAATCTACTAGACCAAGTAACATTTTTCATAATATTTAATAATTTGTAATTACATTGTTTTATAGTAAGTATAGTATAAACAAATATAAAAAATTATAAATATGGAAGATATTATAAGAATAGCAACAAGAAATAGTCCGCTAGCGCTAATACAAGCTAAAAGGGTGGAAGCTATTCTAAAACAAGACGCGAAAATAAAAGTGAAGCCAATGACATCTTCTGGCGATAAAATTTCAGATAAAATGTTCAAACAGCACGGAGGGAAAGGGCTTTTTATTAAAGAGCTAGAGGATTCTTTATTAAAAAAAGAAACCGACATAGCTGTGCATTCTCTCAAAGACGTCCCAGCAGAAATCAACAATAAATTTGATATCGCGACGATTTCAAATAGAGAGAACCCATCTGATGCCCTAGTGTCTGAGAAATATAAATCAATATATGATTTGCCCAAAAATGCAATAATTGGGACATCTAGTCCAAGAAGAACGGCAATGCTAAAAAATATTTCTAATGAGTTTAGAATTATAAATTTAAGAGGCAATGTCCAAACACGTCTTAAAAAAATGAAGGAAAGAAAAATGGATGGAATTATACTTGCAGCAGCAGGTCTCCACAGGTTGTCAATGCAAGATAAAATTAAACAATATATTGAAACCGATGACTTTGTGCCGTCAGCAGGGCAAGGAATACTCTGTGTAGAATATCTTAAAACTAACAAATTAATTAAAAAAATCCTTAAAAAATATAATATTGATATGGTTGAAAGATGCGCCAAAGAGGAAAGAGATTTCATAAAACAAATTGGTGGTGATTGTATGTCACCTATTGGTGTTTATGCGTCAATAAAAAACCAAAAAATTAATGTTAAAGCTTTTGTTTCGTCATTAGACGGGCAAAAACATATCATGGCTGCATATGAGTGTGGTACAGATGAAAATATAGATATTGGAAAACATCTAGCGAAGATATTTATAAGCCAAGGCGCTAGAAAATTGTTAAAATAATACAAAATGAAGATACTAGTCTTATCTGAAATGACAATATTCTCCGAGATTAAAAAAATTTGTGAGGATAAAAATATAGCTATTGATAAAAAAATTGTGGTTAAGATTAGCCCGCGAGCTAATTCTTGCCCTCCTGTTGAGACAAATTTTGACGCTGCAGTTTTCCAAAGCAAGAATGCTGTAATTCATAGCAAAGATTATTGGGATAATTTAAAAAAATATAAGCCAGTTATATATTGTCTTGGCAAATATACTAGCGGTTTAATTAAAGAAAATTTAGACATGAATGCCATCTATCCTAAAGATGAAAGCTCAAGTGAAAATTTAGCAAAAATTATTTATACAACAATATCAAAGACAGAAAATAATCGAAAAAATTATATTATATTTTGCGGAGTAGACGGAAGAGGCGTGATTAATCAAATGCTAATAGAAAATGGACAGTCTGTGCATGTTTCAAAAGTTTACAGCAGAGAGGAAAATAAAAATATCAAGATAACCAAAAAAGATTTAGACCCAAATAATACCAATTATGTAATTGTTTCAAGTAGGTTTGCGTTGAAAACATTTTTAAACAAAACATCTCGGTTTATTAAAGATTATAAAATTATATATGTTGTGCCAAATAAAAGAGTGGTTTATAAAATGAAAGATATTTCTAAAACTATAGTTGTAAATAATTTAAATGATGCGACTCATTATGTTGGCGCCATATTAAATAATGAACAATAAAATAATTTTAGTGGGGAGTGGATATTTGGGTAATTACATCATAGGAAGTATGATAGAAAAAAATTTACCTTGCCAAATAATTGAAATATCTAGAACAAAAAAAAATCGACCGTCTTCAATAGAGTCAATAAAAATGGATCTGGATGATGATATTTTAAAATTAGAAAATTTTAATGAAGCAACAATAGTATATATGGCCCCTCCAAGCACAGTATCTTTAAAAGATTATAGGATAAAAAATTTTTTAAAAAATTTAGAAGAAGTAAAAACCAAACGACTTATTTATATCAGCACAAGTGGTGTTTATGGGGATTGTAATGGCCAAGAGGTTAATGAATCATGCAAGGTGAGTCCTAGCACAGACCGAGCAAAACGACGGGTTAGCGCGGAAACGCAATTGATGAGTTATTGTAAACGAAAAAATATAAATTTAATAATTCTTCGTGTGCCAGGAATTTATGGAAAGGGAAGGTTGCCCATAGACAGAATAAAATCTGGGGAACCAATTATTAAAAAGCAAGAAAGTAAAATTACAAACCTAATACATGTTGAAGACCTTGCTGGTATAGTTATTGCCGCAACTGCGTCAGAAGATTTAAATAAATGTGAAATTATTAATGTTAGCGATGGGAATCCAGTATCTTCAACAGATTACTATGAAATTATAGGCATGTTATTGGGAGTAAAAATTACCAACTATGTAACATATGAAGAAGCGCTAAATGTTTATACCAAACAAAGGCTGTCATTTTTAAAAGAATCTAGAGTGCTGAATGTTAATAAAATGTTTAGCCTATTCCCAAGCTGTATAAAATATTTAAGTCTTGAAGATGGGGTGCGGGCTAGTCTTTAATTATTTTATGCCTATCCAGCTAATTAATGGCTTCCATTCTTCTCGGTCTTGCGCGGTCATTGCTTCTCCCATCTCAAAAATACCTAACCCCGAACGAGCAGATTTTAGATAATTAGTATTATCTCTAAAAGCAGTAACGTATTTTATTCCTTTTTCTTTCAACAAATAACTGTCTAATTCTAGAAAAATATTGGTGTGGGCCCTACATCTATTCGCAACTAAGCCAATCTGGACTCTATTCCTAATGACAGACCCCATGGCTCTTAAAGATTGTATAAATTCTTTTGCGGCCTTCATATCGATAGGGGATGGCAGCACAGGAACAACAACAATATTGGCTTTTTTGATATACGAAGTTAGTTTATTCCCATATATCGCAGCTGGTAAATCATATATCACAACAGCGTTCTTTGCTCTTTTAACAAGTTTGTTAAATTTTTTTGTACCACTAACTTTAGGTTTGGACACAGGTCTTGCGTCAAGCCACTGCATACTAGATTGTTGCGGGTCTAAGTCTACAATCGTTGTCGGGATTCCCGCTTTTGCATAATATGCTGCAAGATTAACCGCAAGCGTTGTTTTCCCGGAGCCACCCTTGGAATTATAAATCATTATTGATTTCATGATATTTCCTACTTATTTGATAATATCAAAGTGTAACTTAGACTGCTATATTAAATTACTCATTTATTATTACCCTAACTGGCGCGTGATCTGAAGTTCGCGGCTCTTTTGAACACCAAG
>Ga0066866_10000744_pt1 | contig 12851 bp, 12 predicted proteins | sample ETN01SmetaG_3_FD_66435 | JGI IMG/M metagenome (GOLD analysis project Ga0066866, IMG submission 66435) | Marine microbial and viral communities from oxygen minimum zone, Eastern Pacific Ocean - ETNP2014F12-01SV263 | ecosystem: Environmental > Aquatic > Marine > Oceanic ...
CATTATATTTCCAACAGTGATTGCTAAGTAAATATCATTAGCTAATTGTGAATTTTACGCAAACATATTAATTTATTTCAAGCTATATCAAACTAGATTCACTATTATTAATTACAAATTGAAAAATTATAATAAAAGAAAAAGAAATAATATCGTCACATACTAGAAAATTACATCAAGATGCATGTTGTAACGCAGTTTTTAACTGGGACAACAAACAAGATTTTGATTTTTCTATTCGTGGCTTAATTTATAGACCAAATGCCTGATAATTTCCCTGCTTGGTTCCCAATAGCTAGGCATAATTTAAAATTTGAAGAAGATTAAAAGGTAGTTTTCCAATCAGGTCCCCATGCTTCTTTCCAAAACTTTGGATTTGAAACATTAGATTTTGCACTTCCTCCTCTCCAAAGATCATAAGAAGGATCAGAGTGTTTTTCAAAATACTCTATCAAATCTTTATTTAACATTTGAATAATTTGAATGAATTTTTTTTCATCAGATAAATTATTTCGTTCATCCGGATCTTTTTCTAAATCATATAATTCTGAACTTAACCAATCCATTCCTTCCCTGTTGAAACGATTTATGAAAAGCCATTTTTTTGTCCTTACCGCTCTACTCTCTTCCTGTTCCATGAATACTTTATCTCTATTTTTATGACTTTCATTTGATAAAACAAGTGAAAGGCTGTCTACTCTTTCCCCTTCCAATTTTGAAGATTTTGTTAGACTAAGAATTGTGTTTGCTAAGTCTAATTGGCTTACCAAAGCATTGGATTTTCCTTCCTTAACACCTGGCCCTGAAAATATAAGAGGAATGTTGAAACTTGGCCTATGAATTGATGAAGGCCATGCAGCCATTCCATGGCCCCAAATTCCGTGGTTGCCAAGTGAAAAACCATGGTCTGATGTGTAAATAATTATTGTGTTATCAAAAAGCTTTAAATTTTTCAGCTCATTAATAATTTTACCTACGCCATCATCAATGAGTGAGGTTTGTGAAAAATAATTCCTCAAACTATCTTTATTATTAGGTAATAGTAATGGCCCTGAAAACTGTTCTGGAAGATTTCCTCCACTATCAAGAACTCTAGATGAATATCTGTCTATAACCCTTTTATTTATTCCTTCTCTCGGCACTGAATTTAACTCGCAGTTATCATATAGGTCAGCAAATACATTTTTTGCCCTCCCTTTAATTGACGGCCAATGGCCATAGGGTCCATTAAAAGGAACAAAACAAAAAAACGGTGTTTTTTGTTGCTCCTGTTCTTTTAAAAATTCAAGAGTCTTACTAGTAAAGAAGTCTACTGAATGTCCTTCATGCTCATAGTTTTTATCATTATCAATAATTCTGTTATTATAAAAACTTTTTGTATGCCCATGAGGGAAAGTTATCCAATGATCAAAAGATTCTGGTCTTCTCCAAGCTTTTCCAAGGTGATATTTGCCTATTAAAGCGTTAACGTATCCACTTTCTTTTAGTTTAATTGGAAGACTATCGAACTCTCCTATAGCATTCCAATTATCTGGCCAATATTGCTCAAGATTATCATCTAACCAATTATGTATTCCATGAGATGAAGGAATTAATCCTGTCAACACTGAAGCTCTGCAAGGAGAACACATCGCGTTGGTGCAAAATGCAGATGAGTACTGCATTCCAGTTTTAGCCAAAAAATCAATATTGGGAGTTATTACCTCAGAATTTCCATAGCACCCTATAAAGTCTGCTGATTGGTTGTCAGACATAAAAAGAAGAATATTGGGTCTGTTATTTTCCATTGTTTTAATAATATGAATTTAACAATTATGTTTCAATTTCATTAATTATAGTTTTACCTTTATTTATAAAATGGTGCCAAATCAAAAGTAAAAGAGACAACGCGATACCAACTGAGAAAATTAACTGTGAGTAAGAAATTACTGAGGCAGCCAAAATTATTCTAACTATTATTTCCCAATTTTTTAATGCAATTTTATCAAATCTAGCCAAGCAACTCGAAATTAAATACAAGAACAGAGAAAGACGTGCCAGCAACCAAATCAAAGACATAAAATAAACTTTGCCATCGTATCCTGGTAAATAATCTCCTGTTGGAGAATTGGGGTCTATTTGTGCTGCGCTTATAACCAAAAGCTCAGGGTAAAATGCAAAAATAAAAGGTATTATAAACATTACAATTCCTGATTTCACTGCAGAGAACCCTGTCGCCATTGGATCAGCCTTAGTTAGAGACGCAGCTGCAAAAGCTGCAATTGCAACAGGAGGGGTGATTGCTGATGCCACTGCAAAATAAAATATAAACATATGAGCTGTAAATGTCGCTATACCCAAACCTACAAGCATTGGACCCATTAAAAGAGCTACATTTAAATAAGCTGGGACACTCGGCATTCCCATGCCTAATAATATAGCCATTGCCATAGTTACAATTAATGCAATAAACAAAAACAGACCATTATTCGACAAACCATCATCATACCCTCTTAATAAATGAATAATATCAGTAGCTATAAAATTAGAAAGTCCAGTAAAATTCAGGCAAAAGTCAATTACAGAAACAGCTAAAAACATCAAATAAAGTGTGCTAACTAATATCCCGGCCTTGGATAATGCTAAAGCCAGTTTTGAAGGGTTTAATCTAATATTCTTATCTAGAAAAAATAATACCATTAATAATGCTGTTGCCCACCAACCTGCTGAACCAGCGTCACCAGCTGAATTTTGAAATAATTGAAAAAGCCAAGGTAAATCTAATGCTTTACAAGCACCATTTTCAATGATCTGGTTTACACCAAATAAACTACCTAGAGGGCCACATCCTACTGCTTCTTTGGGGGTAATCAGCATAAATAATATTAATAAGATAGGGCCAAAAATCATGATGAGATTTTTATAGTCCTCGCCTGTTAAAATCATTTCTTCTGTGATTTTCCCAATAGGAGTAATTTGTTGTTTTCTAGATTGAAATACAACAGACAAAAATAAACATCCAAAATAAGCAACTGCAGGCAATGCAGCTGCGACTATAACTTCTCTGTAAGGCACCACTGTCATAGCAGATAGAATAAATGCCGCGACACCCATTACTGGAGGCATGATTTGTCCACCGGATGATGCAGACGCTTCTACACCGCCTGCAAAAACTCTTGAAAATCCTCTTTTAAGCATCATCGGAATTGTAAGGGCCCCTGTAGATAATACATTCACGATAGGACCTCCAGATATTGTGCCAAACATTGCCGAACTTACTATAGCTGCGTGGGCTGGACCTCCTCTTAAGTTTCTAGTCCATAAAAAGGCTATTTTAATCAATGATTTACCCCCAGCAGAAACACCAAATAATGAGCCTAACACTATGTAAGGGAAAACCGTATTAATTAAAATATTCATAAATCGCCCTAGTAAACCTTGCCCATTACTAACCAATATTTCTCTGACGGCAGGCCTTCCATCTGTTAAAAATCTTGGCTCCCCACCTAATTTTGTGATTAAGTATTTATTGATATCCTCAGCACCAACAAAATACCAAATGAGAACAGTTATTAAGGTGTATAAAGCTACTGCAATAGCAACCATGACCAATGGCAAACCCCAAACTTTAATATTATAAATTAGAAAAATAAATAGTGCTGCGGTTATAATAAGAAAAATCCAATTTCCTAAGTGTTTTATACAAGTTGGGTCATCAACTGTTGAAGGTTCAGGAAGACCGTAAAGAAGGGCAAATTCTTTCTCTTCTTTAAGGGACTTGGCTATTAGCTCGGCTCTTTCTCCCGTAAATTGATCTATTAAACAAATAGAGTCAATTTCTATAACAAATGATAGTGCAATCGCTGCTGCCATCACTATCAAGCTAATATCCATAAATAAACTGAAAAATCTTTTTATAGATGAAGTATGTTTATACTCTCTCCAGAATGAATGATTAAGTGATACGACCACCATCATTATAAAAAATGTTAGTGGAAAGAAAAATTCATATGAAAACTTTCGGAAAACTATTCGATCATTACCAGTAACGCTCCAAACTAATTCTTCTAATCCAGGAATAGCCGGTATCGTATTAAGCATTCCTATCAAAACAAGAAAAAAAGCAATTACTTTAGCTATTTTAAGGCCAATATCATTATTTTTTTCAAGTTCTAGTGCAGGTGAATTTTTAACAGAAGCCATCTTGGTTTATTCTAGCCTGATATTAAAGAAAGGCAAAACTAACTAGTGCCAATGACCAAGGCTATACCTTGGTCATTGAATATTTTTATTTTGCGCAATCAGCTACTTTATATCCAGCTTCTTCCCAGGCGGCGACAGCACCAGGATGATATTTAAGCTTACTTGGTCCACATAGACCAGATAGTCTTGCATCCATTTGAGCCAATCCTATATTGGGAGCAAAAGGTGACTTTGCTTTTAATTTATCAAGTGTTGATATATGTGTCGCAGTAATAGCTTTCGCTAAATCAAAACTCATATCTTTGTGTACAAGTTCTACAAATGCAGTGCCTAGTCCTCTATACACTCCGTCCTCAGAGACCATTGACACACCTTCTCCGTAACCCATATCTTCCCATTTAACTTCTATAGGAATGTTTCCAGGGCCATTAAAGACTTTTTGATATTTTTCACTTTCAAAAATTTCTTTTGGTGTTGATATAATTTTAACGTTACCTGCAGATTGAGCAACCGTTACTCTTGCAGACGGAAATGTTAGAGGTAAAACAAAACCATCTACTGAGCCATCAACCAAAATATTAGCTAATTGGCCCCAATTTGCCTGAACACCTTTATAGTCATCACCCTCTTTAAGCCCACTTGCCAATACAATTGCCTGACGAGCATTTACTAATGCAGCTCCTCTTGGTGGTCCATTAAAAATAGTTTTCCCTGCAATGTCGTCCCAGCTATTAATATTCGCACTTTCCAATGCAAATAAACCAAAGGCACCTGCATTATATGGATAAAGACCTCTTACATTTGCCGCTAATGCCGCCCCGTTTTCTCCTTGTTTAGCAAAAGGACCTCTCCCTTTGTCAAGAAGAAATGGAAGTATTATTGGCATAGCCGTCATGTCTATTTTTCCCTCTGCAATTGTCATCAGAGAGTTAGTAAGAGTTTGACCTTCTGTAACTTGCAAATTAGCAATCCCCGCTTCTCCCAAAACGTCAGATAAATGCATTATAGTTAAATGTGGTACACCACCTGGGCTTGCTGTATGTGCAGATAAGTTTACTTGTGCGTTTGCACTGTAAAACCCAAATCCAACTACCATCAAACAAGTCAGGAAATAATTTTTGAATTTAAACATAAGTTTCCTCCGAAAAAAAACAACTTTAATTAATTTTTTTTTATATTTTATATATTTTTATACTAATACAGACCTTTTGAAAAGATTTATAAAATACTGGAAAAATTATTTTTTAACTTATTTATTTAATTAGTTAGAAGTTTTGCTAGATTCAAACCTTGCATTGATACTTTATTAGCGGCAACTATATCTCCAAAACTTTCTACTAATGTTGGACCAATCATATATAGACCAGAATTTTCTTTTGTCTTAAATGGAATTACTTTGTTATTTTTATCAACTTTTAAAGTTTCATTAAAAATATCTTGAACACCAAGCTTATCATTTATGATTTGTTTAATAAGGTTATCATTTCCTTTTCCTGAACAATTAATAACCTTATCAGCAATAACTTTACCCCCATCAAACAAACATGAAAATAAACCGTTACCTTCTAAAGAGATGTTTTTTACATGACCTTTGTAAAGTTTTATTTGGTTATTATTGACAAAGTATTCTTTTGCAGAAATCGTATGCGGTGATGCCCTGTATCTAAATCTTGACCAAGTTGAATATAATTTATTTTTTAACTTGATCTTCCCATCATCGGAAATTCTATCCCAATGCTGATTTAAATCTAATCTCAATTCTTCCCATGCAGATTGCCATTCTGGAGTTGAAGGTGGATTGTCAGGTAGGTAACTCTTAAAAAACTTGATCATAGTTGAAGGTAGTAATTTTTGATTATTTTCACCTGGCCAATTTGGATTTTGTTTCCTTTCCCATTTTGCTTGAATTGGAGGGAAACTTCCACTTTTAGAAACTAAAATAATTTGCCCCTCATGATGCAATGTTTTTAGTGCCGCTATGCAGTCTAATGCCGTTAGCCCTGTCCCGATGATTAAAATTTTATCCTTTTTATGAATGTTATTAACCCAATTTCCACTCCATGGATTTTCAATCAATGCTCCTTTTCGCTTCATTGCTTTTTCTTCTATATGACAAGGCCATGCAGGAACTGGGTTGCCTGTTGCAAGAATTATATTTTTAGACGTTAATTTTTGTCGATTATCCAAAAGCGACACCCATAAACCACCTTTTTCTTTGTAAATTTTTGTCACTAAATTTCTTTTATGAACCAGCTCTTTCTTCTTTAATATTTTTTCTAATTTTGAATGAACAAAAATTCCAAAGTCAGTTCTCCTGTAAAAATCACCACATTTGTGCAAAGCTAGGGGGTCTTTAGTGTTTTTCTTTGCCCAATTAGTAAACTCATTTTTTTTTTCAGGATGTATCCACATAATTCCTGATCGGACATTAAGACGGTAATCTTTATGCTTGCATCCATAAGCATTTCCAGAACCAAGAATAGTAGGGCCAACAACATTTATGGATTTTGGATTTACGCCCGCTTCAAGTAAGTGAATAGTCATAGCGGCGCCAGCGAACCCGCTTCCGATTATTAAGAAATCAATCATACTAACATAATATGAAAAAAATATTATTAGATATCAATGATGTTTGAGATCTTTTTCTATATCCTCATGATCACCAATAACAATGTGATTTTTACTTTTGATTACAAATTTTTCTAAAAATGGAACAAACAAAAGAGGTATTAACCCTCCAACTACTATTCCCAAAACCATTGATCTAATGTGAGGATCTATATAGCTTGCCACTAAATCTGCTATAATATGTGATATTGCCGCTCCAAAAACCCCGGCTATATATCCATTGGAAGCTATTTTTAAAAATCTGTTGATACTCCAGCCTGTATAATAGCCAAGCAACATAATACCTACATGAACAAAGCCAAAAATAAACCCCCTCAAATTAGCATCTGCTCCAATCAGGTGTACCTCTAATAAATGTTCCATTAGTTACAACTCCTGCATAATACTGATACTTCTATATGGGTATCATTTGTAAATTTTAATCCTAGTGCTTCTGTTCCTTTGCTTAAGTCAAGTCCCATTCTTTTACTGCAAGTTTCAAATGATTTTTCACATTTCCTACAGAAATTTGTTATATGAGTATGCTTTTCGTCAGGATCAGAACAAAGTATAAACTTATTTATTGCTGAAATTTTATGAACCACACCTAAATTCATCCAAAAATCTATTACCCTATAAATAGAAGCTATATTTAATTTTTTACCTTTTTCATATAGCTTCTCTTTTAAAAGATACGCAGAAACAGGCCTTTTATAATTTTCCAGCTCATCTAAAATAACCAACCTATTTGGCGTCAATGAAAATTCATTCTCCAAACATTTTGAAACAGCTATATTTTTCACACCCTTTGACAAGGAACAACTCCATTAATTTTAATAAATAAATTTAATGTCATTAATGCAATAATATTGCAATAGAGAATAAAAAAATTTTAATTCAATGATAACTCTGTTGAAGTAAGTTCAGATTCATAATTGTATACGTATATCCCTGAAAAATCACTCTGCTTAAACACAAAGGTTTTTTTGAGATCTTGAAAAAATTCTTTAGAGTTTTCTTCAAATTTATTCAAGTCTTCGCCCGTTTCAAATTTTAAATTTATTGATATGCTGCCACATTTTCCTATAGAAATACTCAAGGATCTAATATTGAATGGAACTATTTTTTTTCCTAGGTTCTCAGAACAAAAAGTTGCAGCCACCTTGGCTTCACTTAATCCTGGAAATTTAAAATTATAAACTTTGGCATACATAATTAATTTATCTTTGCGAACATTTCATCTATAAGTGATTGCGCTGCATCTCCAGCAAGTTTTATCTTTTTCATTGGCTTAACTTCTAGTTTCATATCAGATTGCAACTCAACTCCTGATGACGTAAGCTCAACTAAGCCTTTTTGATTAGTTTTACACAACCCTTTTTCTATAAGAACACTAGCTTGAGATTTTTCAACTTTTATATCAGATACTATCGATACAAATGATTTAAAATCTTGAATAGTTAAATTGCTGTCATATTTTTGAAAATTAACTAAAGCTTCAAGAATCTTTTGAGATGTAATCTCCTTTTGTTCCACTTGAACATCAAGCAAATGAGCCATATTTGATGTTATTTTCTTGATCAATTCTACCTGATTCTCATTAAGTGCCTTTGGTGTTTTATGAAGCATACAAAGAGTTCCAAGAGCAAAATTATCTTTATTGATTACGGGAAATCCTGCATATCCATACCATTCCATTGAACCATCCAATGCTTTAGGATGGTTCTTCCAAATAGGGTCCTTACTAATATCTTCCATTAAAAGTGGTTTGGTGTCTAGAAGCACATAAGAGCATATATTATTTTCATGTCTAATACCTCTCTCGCCAACTTCTTTATTTCCTCCAACGTCTGCTATAGCACATTGCATTTCCGCGTCAAATAAACTGAATGTCGCTCGGTGAAAACCTGTTATATCTTTGGCTAGATCACAGTAAACTTGAAAGTTAGTATTGTCTGGCGCATCGATCAAACCAGTTTTAATTACAGCTTGTACTCTGTGTTCCTCATTTGCAGGTCTTGGCGCTAAGCTGACTGTCATGCATTCCTCATATAGGTTACCTCAAAACATAAACTATCTTTTAAATTCTTGTCAATAAACCAATCAAATACTTAGATGTTTTTGTAGGTAAAATTAAAACAAATTGATGTTGAGAATTATTCTAATTATACTTTTTATTTATCTATTCAAATTATTAACAGTATACTTTTACGCACTGATACTATCAATTTATTGCATTGTCTTACTGAAAACATAAATTAATTACTTCAGGAAAACTAATTTTATGAACAAGAGTGAAAGAGCTAAATTTATAAAAAGTCATTTGGAAAAACTATACCCCAAAACACCTATACCACTTAATCATGAAAATAAATTTGAACTGCTTGTCGCGGTTCTACTTAGTGCTCAATGCACAGATGAACGAGTAAATAAAGTTACACCAAACCTATTTTTTAAAGCAAATGATCCTTACAAAATGGACATTCTTACAACTGATCAAATTTATCAAATTATTCGCCCATGTGGTTTAGCACCTCAAAAATCAAAGGCAATTTCAAATCTGTCCAAAATTCTAATTACTAAACACGAAGGTGAAGTTCCTTCAAACTTTTCTGATCTAGAAACGCTTCCTGGTGTAGGACATAAAACGGCTAGTGTAGTGATGTCTCAAGGGTTTGGCTATCCGGCTTTCCCTGTCGATACTCACATTCATCGCTTAGCTCAAAGATGGGGATTGACTGGCGGTAAAAACGTTACTCAAACAGAAGTTGATTTAAAAAAAGCCTTCCCTAAAAAAAGCTGGAACAAACTACATCTCCAGATCATTTATTATGGAAGGCAATATTGTACAGCACGCGGTTGTGATGGACGTGTCTGTGAAATTTGTAAAACCTGCTATCCCCATCGAAAAAATCCATTTAAAGCGAAAAAAGCTTAATTATACTTTGCCTTCAAGTTCTTTTGTTCGTTGGTAAAGCCAAACGTTAATTACCACAAGTATATCGCCTTTTCCTACCTGGATTTAAACCCTTTGTCGGCTGTTGTTAGACAGAAACTAAAGCCATCTCTACATCGCATCAGAATATCGGGCTGCAGCAATACATTTGGTTCTTTGGTATTCAGCGAGGGCCGCTTTAGAGAGAATACCATCAGGGGGTGTTTCTTTGTCAAAGTGTTGATTTCGATTTTCCCCGCTAAGAAACAATGCAGACTCTGGAAAGTCAGGATGCGGTTTCACATCTGCAGACACAATGTTGAACGATACAGCATAACGCCAAGTATCTGAAGTATTTGGGCCTGATCCGTGGATCGTTAAAGGATGATGGATCGAAGCCTCGCCTGCGCGCAAATCACCACAAATGGCAGCATCATCGTAGAATGGGTCAGTGATCCGTTGACCTCGGCGTAACATACTTTTGGGGTCAAACGTCATTTCATGTGAGAGTTGACCCTGAAGATGACTGCCCTGAATAATTCGCATGCCACCGTTATTCGTGGTTACATCACCTGCGGCCAACCACAATGTGATGACTTTGTCTGACGGCACAATTTGCCAGTACGTAGCGTCCTGGTGCCAGTCAAACAGACCATCAGATTGAGGCGGTTTACATGGAACAAAACTGTTCCAGAGCAATAGATCAGGCCCCAAGATAGCAGAAGCAGCTTCAATGATCTTTGGATGTCTCGCGAGATTAACAACCCAGGGTAAGATAAGATGCGATTTGAAATAGCACCATTCTCCAAAGCGATCATCGTTTCCATATTCGTTTATGAACGCTCGCAGGTTAGCAAGTAAGTCAACTATTTCTGGTCCAGTGAGTATTGGAATATTGGGCAGGTAGCCGTTATGCTGGTAGAATTGTGCCGATGTTGTCTGATCCATAAGATTTTTCTCCATTTTTAATAGATCTGTTCAGCCTATGGCTTTATCCGGGTATTGAGCTTCCTTGTAGGGCATCTAGGTTTAGAGGAATCGAAAGCATGCAACCAAATTCTCTCGGAAAATCAGCACTTACTCGCGCATGCACAGCCCCTTGTTTATCAAAGAAACGGGACATTGGTGCCAATGGGGTAATAGCTTCGTGCCAGATGCCAGCATCAAGACAAATACCGAAGCTGCCGTCGCAATAAAAAGCGACCCAATCCTTGGGTTTCATATCGTCACCGGTTTTGGCTAAGGCTGCAACGAAAGGTTTGTTGTCAAGAGGATAGAATAACTGCCCCCATCAGGGTGATGATTGGCATGCCAAATCAGCAGTTTGGAACGATCCGGGTTTGGATTATCCGCGCGAGCGTTTTCCGGATTTTCGGACCATCCCAGAATATATTTTTCTTTCACGGCCATGTTCTCGCCAAAAAGAATGTCTCCTTCCCACCAAAATTCAAAAATCCCCTCCATATAGCCGCCTTCGTCCCCAGTGCCTGGGTCTACGGGGCGCCAACCTTTATGTGGCCATTGGGTGACTGGCACCTTGTGATTGGCAAAGTCGGAGACGATGCTGCCATACCCGGCAAAACTCTCTTCGGTTGCCCTGATCATCGGGATGTCAAAATGTGGTAAGCCCGGAGGTACATTCGGTTTCATATAATCAAACCGCTGGTCTTTTTGTTGCGCCATCTGCGGCTCCTATCTAATTACGCTAAAGGATCGGAGATTACTCTAAGTAGAGTTTAACGTCTTCACAATATATCACAAATTTCGCAACCGCTCAAACGATTAAATCTTACGCCTGTTCAAAGAGTTACTAATAGCTAACTATTTGCTTAGTTTGACTATTTGGTAATTTTTAGTTTAGATAACTCTTTAATATGGTTTGGTGAAGTGCCGCAACAACCGCCAATTATTTGTGCCCCCTCTTTAACCCATTGAAGAGCTTTTTTCCTTAACTCTTTAGGTTTGATCACATGATCAAAAATCCAGTTAGGTGAAATCCACCCTCCAGTATCTGGATACACTATGATTGGTCCATCATAAACCTTCTTAATCTCACTAATAGCTTCGCTTATAATGTCTAAAGAAGTATGGTTAATGCCAACTGCGTCTATATTATAATCATGAACTATTTGAATTAATTCCTTAAATGGTAAATCGACTTGATCAGTGAAACTGAACAATTTTCCTTCTGGTGATTTTCTGGCAGAAAAGCTTGCCCAAATAGGTTTGTTTGTTTTTTTGGCACTATCAAAAACTGTCTTAATCCTTTCTGGATGATACATCATTTCTAGCAAAATGAAATCACAGCCATTTTGACTTAAAATTTCTGACATTTCATCGCAAACCCCTTTAAGATGTGACTTTGAAACGAAAATCGCAGGATTAGATTGAAGATCACCATGGGCTATAGGAAATCTATGTGACAATGACCCAGCAATTAAAACATCGTCTCTATCCGTCTCTATTCTGGCTTCTACAGCGGCGTTAATAGCTTTTAAGTTTATTTCCTCGAACTTTGATCCAAGCCCAGCTGCATCTAACATTATACGGTTTGAAGGATACGTATTCGTAGTAATTATTTCTGCACCGGCTTTGATGTAATCAATGTGTATCTTCTTTAATATTTCGGTCTTAAGGGAAGCAGACCCTGACCATGTTTCATCCATCTGAACACCGCGTTTTTCTAACTCTGTACCCATAGCGCCATCGAGAATCACTATCTCTTTATTATTTAGTTTTTCGATAACTTTTGAGTAACGCTTATTCATTGATCATTGAATTCATTCAATTATAAATATTAATAAATATCAATTTACCAATTATTCCTGTAGTACAATTAATAATACTGTATGTAGTAATAAAAATTTCAAGCAAGAGAAAACTTAACATTGAATAAGAGACCTAAACTGGTAGTTCCTGAAATTCATCGCGCACACAGGCCGTTTATTTTTCCGCTAATTGGTAAAATACTTCAATATTTATCTGGCTGGGAAATCGCGGGTACCGTCCCTAACATTAACAAGGTTGTTTTAGTTTGTGCACCACACACTTCCAACTGGGACTTTATATATGGAATAATATTACTGTTATCCATTGATATCAAAGCTAACTTTCTAGCTAAAAAGTC
>Ga0066866_10000749_pt1 | contig 12825 bp, 9 predicted proteins | sample ETN01SmetaG_3_FD_66435 | JGI IMG/M metagenome (GOLD analysis project Ga0066866, IMG submission 66435) | Marine microbial and viral communities from oxygen minimum zone, Eastern Pacific Ocean - ETNP2014F12-01SV263 | ecosystem: Environmental > Aquatic > Marine > Oceanic ...
AGTGGAGCGGGCGATGGGAATCGAACCCACGTGTGAAGCTTGGAAGGCTTCCGTTCTACCATTGAACTACACCCGCAACAGCAGCGAGCCTACCAACCCGGCTTGCGTTGTCAATCCACCTTCTTTAGCCTGTGCGGAGTGAGTTCTTTGCTGCTCAGGGGAGGCCGCCTCATCGATCCTGCAAATGGCCTTGACGAAACCGCCGACCTGTTGCTTGCCGACGGGAAAGTGGTTGCCGTCGGTGCCAATGGGCCTGGCCAGCCGCCAGATAACACGCCGGAGATCGACGCCACTGGCAAGGTCGTCTGTCCGGGGTTGATCGATATCCACGTTCACTTTCGCGAACCAGGTCAGACGGCCAAGGAAACCATCGGCACCGGCGCGGCGGCGGCGGCACGGGGCGGCTTCACGACCGTCGTATGCATGCCCAACACTAGCCCGGCGATCGATAACCCCGGCACAGTAGCACTGATCCAGGACAGCTCCGAACGCCTCGCCAAGGTCAACGTACTCACCACCGGCACAATCACCAAGGATATCTCTGGGAAGGAACTGGCGCCAATCGGCTCACTGAAAAACGCCGGAGTGGTTGCCATCACCGACGACGGGCATTGTGTGCAGAACAACGACTTGATGCGCCGCGCGATGGAGTATGCCACGATGTTCGAGCTGCCGGTGATGGATCATTGCCAGGACTACTCGCTCGTCGGCGCGGGCGTGATGCATGAGGGCTACTGGAACAACACGCTTGGCCTGACCGGCTGGCCAAGCGCGGGCGAGGAGATGATCGTCGCACGCAACATTTTACTCGCGGAAAAAACCGGCACGCACGTCCATTGTCAACACATGACCACCGCCGGGAGCGTGCGGCTTATTCGCGAGGCCAAGTTGCGAGGCGTGCCGATCTCCGGCGAAGCCTGCCCACACCACTTCACGCTGACTGACTCGGCGATCGCCGGCAGCGAAAAATTTTGGGGCAAAGACGGCAAGGATGTTTTTTGCGTAGGCGACGGCGATCGACCCGCATGGCCGGAATACGACACGAACTTCAAGATGAATCCGCCGCTCCGCTCCGCTGCCGATCGGGAGGCAGTAATCGAGGGCATCGTCGACGGCACGCTGGAGATCATCTCCAGCGACCACGCGCCGCACTGTGACTATGAAAAGGAGGTCGAGTTCGCCAATGCACCGTTCGGCATCACCGGCCTCGAAAACGAGCTGGCGGTGTCGCTGATGCAGCTTTATCATAGCGGCCGAATGCCACTGAGCAACGTGATCGAACGGCTGACCATCGCACCGGCAAAACTGATTCACCTCGACCGCGGCACGCTCAGTGTTGGCGCCGTGGCGGACGTGACCGTGTTCGACCCCGACGCCGAGTGGGAGTTTCGGCGCGAAGATACAGCCAGCAAATCGGTCAACAACCCGTTCCACGGCTGGACGCTCAAGGGGCGCAACGTCATGACGATCGTCGGCGGGGAAATTGCTTGGCAATAAATCACGAGAGAGCCGCGCTTGACCAAGCTCTTGGCCGGTTCAACGCGTGACTCCTCGGTCAGTGGCCTCGACGAATGAAACCAAGTGCTTCACCTCGTCCAACTCCGGCAGTTCGCTACGGATGACCTCAAGCGCGTTGCCGATGGTCAAGCCCTTGCGAAACAGCAGTCGATGCGCACGCCGCAGCGCCTCTTGTGCCTCGGTAGCGACGCCGTTGCGCTCAAGCCCTACCTTGTTCACAGCACGGGTTCGGGCCGGGTTGCCGTCAACCATCATGAACGGCGCCACGTCACTCACCACTTTTGCACAGCCACCGATGATCGACATTCTGCCCAGACGACAAAACTGATGCACCGCCGACAGGCCGCCTACAATGGCGTAGTCCTCGACAATCACGTGGCCTGCCAGCGTGCCGTTGTTGGACAGGATTGCGTGGTTACCCAACAGCACGTTATGGGCGACGTGGCTGTAGGCCAGAATATGGTTGTCTGATCCCATCACCGTCGACTCTCCGTCGCCGGTGGCACTGTGCACAGTGACGTTTTCGCGAAAGGTGTTGCGGTCACCGATGCGCGTCCATGTCATCCCGCCCTTCCACTTCAGATCCTGCGTCTTGAGGCCGATGGCGGCGAAGGGGAAAAACTCGTTGCCATTTCCGATCTCGGTGTGGCCGTCGAGAACGACATGCGAGTGCAGCTGGTTCCCCTGGCCAAGTTTGACGTGTTCACCAATGACACAATACGGGCCGACTTTGCAGTCGCTGCCAATGGAGGCGCCAGGGTGGATGACTGCGCTGGGATGGATCTCGGACATTGGGTTGTTATTTATCCGCGAGAGTAAAGGTGATTTCGGCTTCGCTGACCACCTCTCCACACACCGTGCAGACGCCCTTGGCCTTGGCCACCTTACCGCGGGCACGGAGCAATTCGATGTCGATCTGCAGTACGTCGCCCGGCTTGACCGGCTTGCGCCATTTCACCTTCTCGGCCGACATGAAGTAGGCGATCTTGCCGGCGTTATCCGCCTGTTTGAGTGTAAGGATGCCGGCCACCTGGGCCATGGCTTCGAGTTGAAGCACGCCCGGCATGATAGGGTGTCCGGGGAAGTGCCCCTGAAAAAACGGCTCGTTGATGGTAACGTTTTTCTCTGCGGTGATCTGGTTACCGTCAATCCGCGTCACCCGATCCACCATCAGGAACGGGTAGCGATGCGGCAGGATTTGCATGATCTGCTCGGCGTCCAGCAGGGCTGTTGTTTCTTCGCTCACTTGGGTTGGGTTGGGTTGGGTTTGCAGCTCGGCCGGGGTTGTGACTGGCTTGTCGTCCGGCGGGGAAAAACTTTGTGCGGCCACCAGCGGGCGACGTGCCTGTTGCAGGATTCGCTTGGCCAAACCATAGTTGGCGGCATGTCCCGGCTTGATGGCGACGATGTGCCCGCGCAATGGCGCACCGACGAGGCTCAAGTCACCGATGATATCCAAAATCTTGTGCCGCACGAACTCCTCGCGGTAACGCATCGGCTCGGTGGTCAACACGGCATCGTCGCGAATAACGATAGCATTCTCAAGGCTACCTCCCCGGATGAGACCGTTTTTGATGAGATACTCGATCTCCTCGTAAAAACAAAACGTCCGCGCCTGGGAAATGTCGCTCTCCCATGTCTCGGGCGTCAACTCGACACTGAAAAACTGGGTGAACCGCCCACTCCGGTCGGAGCTGGTGCAGGTGATTTTGAATCCGTCGTGCGGGGAGGCACACATCACCGTGCCACCGTGTGAGTAGTCGATCGGTGCGGTGATTTGAATCGACTCAACGCGCTCGGCCTGCGTCTCGATACCGGCCTCGCGGATCATTTTGCAGAACTGACGGGCGCTACCGTCGGCCACGGGCGGTTCGCTTGAGTCGAGCTCGATAACGGCGCTGGTCACCCCAAAACCGTACAAGGCCGCGAGCACGTGCTCCACCGTCTGCACCTTCGCGTTGCCCTTGGACAACGTAGTCGAGCGATCGGTCTCGGTAATGTTCCCGACTTGCGCCGGGATCTCCACGCGGCTATCGAGATCCACGCGACGAAATAGAATTCCGCTGTTCGGTGGCCCAGGCAACAGGGTCATCGAGACCTTGTTCCCGCTGTGCAGGCCGATGCCGGAGAAGCTCGTCGGCTTAGCCAGTGTTTGCTGTTGCAACACAGGGCGGATTAAACAGGTGCTCGGGGCCGTTGGCAAGGTCAACGCCCCGGCCCGACTTCCTCCGGCTTAGCCAAGCCGGGTGTGCTAACCCAAAAATGAAGTGTAGCAGCACCCGAAGCTCCGGGCCAACGGAACATATGGCGCTTTTTGTTACCGTATCACCTTGCTGTTCTTCTCAGGATGCATTGGGCGTCACTGCGCAGGTGACCGTCGAATCGTTACCCGATAGGCCCACTGCACTTCAGGCCAAGCGATCCCGCTTCGCCTGCATTTCCAACCGGTACCAGCCGCCGCTCTTTTTCAAACGCACCTTGCTGCGGAAAGTTTCAGCCATCAAACGGCTTGTCATCATTCGTGCCTTCCGACCGCCATCCAGCACCCGACCGTCGCGCAGCAGCAACACATGACTGTACACCGACGTGATCTCCTCGACGTGGTGCGTCACGAGTATAAGCGTGGGTGCGTTGCGGCGTTGGCCAAGCTTATCAATGAAGTTCAGAAAATTCTCGCGCGCCGCTGGATCAAGTCCGGCGCACGGCTCGTCGAGCAGCAGCACCTCGGGCTTGGCCATGAGCGCCCGTCCGATCAGCACCCGCTGGCGCTCGCCCTGCGACAGCACCGCCCACGGCCGTTCCGCCAAGTGCCCGCAGCTGATGCGCTGCAATACCTTTCGGGCCTCGTCACAATCGGCTGCCTTTGGCCTGCCCCAGAGGTCGATCATCGCGTACTTGCCGGTGATCACAGTGTGCAGCGCTGGTTCATCATCGGCCATCATTTGCTGGATACTGGAACTGACCAAACCGATCTTCTGGCGCAGCGTCGGCCAATGCGCCTGACCGAACCGCTGGCCGAGCAGGTCTATCTCTCCCCCGGTCGGAACAAAGTAACCGGTCAGCGCACTCAACAGCGTCGTCTTACCGGAGCCGTTGCCACCGAGAACCACCCAGTGCTCATCTCGAGCCACACGCCAGTTGACACCCCGCAGGATGGTACTCTCATCCCTCCGCACGGTGAGGTTGGTGATCTCAAGCACCGGCGCCTCTGTGGCGGTGTCGGTATCGGAGCGTGCGCTCATCAGGACCGGCTCAGCCGCGAATCGTCGCGCCAAGCTCGTCACGCAATCGATCGATCACCTTCCCGTGCACGGCATCGACCTGCTTGTCCTTGAGTGTGCCCTCCGCGGAGCGATAGTGGAAGGCGTACGCCACGCTCTTTTGCCCAGCCTCGACACCTTCGCCGCGATAGACATCGAACAACTCCACCGACTCGAGATGCTGCGGCTTGGCCTTACGCACGCTTTGCAACACCGCGTCGTGCGTCGTGTCGTCAGCCACGAGCATCGCGATGTCGCGCCGCGTCCCCGGGAACGCTGGCAGCACCTTGAAACTGCGCTTGGCCGTGCGGCGCTTCAGTGCTTGGCCAAGATCGAACTCAGCGAAAAATACCGGATGCTTCAGGTCGTACTGCCGGGCGAGCAGTGGCGCGAGTTGACCAAGCGAACCAACCGGCTTGTTACCCAGCTTGACGCTGCCCGACTCTACAAAAAAACCGCCGGGCTCGTCGTGCCGCTCGTAGCTGACGCCCCTCATGCCGAACTGCTCGGCAAACTCCTCGATGATCCCTTTTAGATCGGCAAACTCGTTCACCGCCTCGCGCTCCGCTCCCTCGTGAAACGGTGGGAACCTCCGACCGGTCAGCGCAATCGCCAAATTCCATTCCTCCGCCGATTTGCCGTCGTAGTCACGGAATACGCGCCCAATCTCGAACAGCGCCGCATCGGCGGTGTCATGGTTGGCGTTGTGCTGCAGCACGTTGGCCAGGCCGGGCAGCAGGCTTGTCCGCAACTTGTTCTGCTCGCTACTCAGCGGGTACTCGAGCGACACCGACTCGATGCCGAGCAACGCTGCCTCCTCGCCGGAAACCAGTGTTTGCGTCTGTGCCTCGTACAGGCCGAATCCGGTCAGTATCGCGCGGATCCCCGCAAACGCATCGTGTGTGGCATCGAACGGATTGTTGCCGACACAGCCACGCGGTGGAGTGGCCGGCACCTTGTCGATGCCGTAAATGCGAACGACCTCCTCAATCAAGTCGACCTCGCGCTTCAGATCAACGCGCGCCGTCGGGATGCGGAACGTCGCCACCGTGTCGCCGTCGCGTGAAACCTCCTCCAGACCAAGCCCGGTGAGCGCTGCCACCTGCTCGTCCGGCGGTATCGCGATGCCGAGCAAAGCATCCGTCCGAGCAAAGCGCACCGAAATCACCAACGGTTCGGCGGATGCCGGGTAGGCCTCAACACAGCCCTTGGCCAAGCGGCCGCCTGCCGTCTCGATAATGAGTTGCGCGGCGCGTTGGCTGACCCAGTCGCAACAACTTGGGTCACAACCACGCTCGAAGCGGTACGATGCGTCGGTGCTGACTCCCAGGCGTTTGGCCGTAGCACGGATGTTTTGCGGCTGAAAATAGGCGCACTCGATCAGCACATCCTCCGTGCCGACGGCGATCTCGCTGTTGAGTCCGCCCATAATGCCGGCAATGGCGATGCCCTTGGTTTCGTCGGCGATCAGCAGCGCGGTGCCAGTCAGTTCGTGTTCCTTCTCGTCAAGTGTGGTGAACTGCTCGCCGACGGCGGCGTCCCTCACAACGATCACCGGCTTGACCGCACCATCGACCTTTGCGAGCAGATGGTAATCGAAAGCGTGGAGCGGTTGGCCGGTCTCAAGCATCACATAGTTTGTCACGTCAACGACGTTGTTAATACTGCGGATGCCAACCCGCTCGAGCGTGTTGCTCAGCCAGCCCGGGCTGGGGCCTACCTTCACACCGCAAATGACGCGAGCGTTGTAACGAGGACAATGTTCGGGGTTATCAAGCCGCACATCGACGAGCACTGCAGCGTCCTCGTCGCTCGTCGGCAAGCCGGGAATCTCCGGCAGACGAAGCGGGTTGCCGGTCAACGCGCTGACCTCGCGAGCGATGCCGATGACGCTGTTCCAGTCCGGACGGTTCGGCGTCACCTCGAGGTCGTAAACCACATCATCTCCGCTGCGACCCAGATGCTCGGCAAACGCTTGGCCAACTTGCGCGTCTCCCGGCAGGAGCATCAGCCCGGCGGCGTCCTCGGCAAGGCCCAGTTCCTTCGACGAACACATCATGCCCTGCGACTCGACACCACGGATTTTGCCGACCTTGATCTTGAACGGCTTCTCTCCCGCTTCGGTGGGCATCACGCAACCGGGGGTCGCCAGCGGCACCTTACTGCCAACCTCGAAGTTTGTCGCGCCGCAGACAATCTGCCGCTCGCCCACACCGTCATTCACTTTGCAAAGGGATAGCCGGTCGGCATCAGGGTGCGACTCCTTGGCTATCACCTCGGCAACGATGATGCCCTCGAAACCACCGGACACCTTCGTGACACCCTCAACCTCGAGGCCGATCATCGTCAACCGTTCGGTGAGCTCCTCGGGCGACCAGTCAAAGTCAACGTACTGCTTCAGCCAGTTGTAGGTTATTTTCATTTCCGAACGAAAACCGGCGAAAACCGGGACGCCGCACCGTAAGCAAACTACGCCAAAATGCGATTGAATTTTTTGAGATCACACCGCGTCACAAATCCTTTGCCATCTTAGGGAGATGGTGAAAGTCTTCCTTCTTTTATGAATTTAGGAGCACTCAATTTTCGTGTTTTAACAAAAACTACCGCCATTTTTGTCATCTCATCGGCCAAGCCGGTGATCGCCGAAGACCAAACCGTTGATGTTCAAAAGAATGTGCTCGAGGGGCATTCCTACCATGGCGAAGCGTTCAACGAAGGCCCGCGCCAAAGCGCCTATCTTATGAAAGGCATGGGGCGCGTGCGCTTTCAGATCACAACCTCAGTGCAAAAGACCCAGTTGTTTTTTGCGCAGGGTGTTGCCCAATTACATGGCTTTTGGCACTTCGAGGCTGAGCGTAGTTTCCGACAGGCTGCAATGCTTGATCCTGACTGCGCCATGACCTATTGGGGCATGGCCGTGGCCAACCGTAACAATCCCGAACGCGCCAAGGGATTTATCGAGGAAGCCAAAAAACGCAAAAACAAGGCGAGCAACCACGAGCAACTCTGGATTGAAAGTGAAGTCAACTACTGGGCTGACACCAAAAAAGCCAAAAAAGATCGCCGCCGCAAAATGGTGCGCGACCTTGAGGCAATCATTTACGATTACCCGGAAGACATCGAGGCTAAGGCCTTCCTTGCCGTGTGGATATGGCAGAGTTCCAGAGAAGGATTGCCGATCCACAGCCACGCTGCCGTCACCGCCCTGATTGAGGACGTCCTCGACGTCGAGCCGATGCATCCCTGCCACCACTTCCGAATACACCTGTGGGACAACGAAAAGCCGGGGCGCGCCCTCGCCTCCGCAGCTCGTTGCGGGCAGGCATCACCGGGCATCGCACACATGTGGCACATGCCCGGCCACATCTACTCGAAGCTCAAACGTTACCACGACTCAGCCTGGCAGCAGGAGGCTAGTGCGCGGGTCGATCACGCTCACATGATGCGAGACCGCGTGATGCCGGATCAAATTCACAATTTCGCCCATAACAACGAGTGGCTCACTCGCAACCTGAACCACCTTGGCCGAGTCAACGACGCTGTGGCACTTGCTCGCAACATGATCGAAATGCCTCGCCATCCAAAATACAATTCCTTGGCCAAGCCGAACGCACCGACCGAGTATGGAAAGCGTGGAAGCGCCCGTTACGGTCGTACACGCCTGATCGAGACACTGCTGCGCTACGAGATGTGGGAGGAGATCATCAGCGCATCGCAGACAGTCTACCTCGAACCAACGGCGATTCCGGAGGAACAGGCCAAGCGCTTGGCCGCCGTCGGCATAGCGCATTATGCACTTGGCGAAGCTGAAAAAGGCGCCAAAGCACTGAATAGTTTGGACGAACTCAAGGAATATTCAATAGAATTAAAACTCGAATCGGGAGCTAAGGCTGAAGAAGCCGCGCGCGCGGGGAACAATAACGATAAGGAAGTTGAAACAGTCAAGGCTAACGCTATAAAACCATTTGATAATCGTATTAAAACCATCAACCAGTACCGCTTCGAACTTCTCGCCTACCAATCTGCCGCAAATGAGAACGCCGACGAGTTTAATAAACAGATTGCCAAAGCAAGTAAAATGTCGCGTGAACGCAAGTCACAACTCCAGCTGCAAGTTGGCAATAACAAGGAAGCAATAAGACTTGCCAGCCAATCTGACAGCGCCGAGAGTCAAGTGCAGCCCTTGGCGAACTACACTGATATCCTCTGGCGCAGCGGGAAGGAAAAGGAAGCGGTCGAACAGTTCAAAAAACTGCGAAACATTTCTGCACATATCGACCTCGAACGCGCTGTCTTCAAGCGTCTTGCCCCCGTCGCCAGGAAGCTTGAACTGCCCGAAGATTGGCGCATTGAACACCAGCCAGCCGACGATGTGGGTAACCGGCCGTCACTCGACAAACTTGGCCCGTTCCGCTGGAGCCCATCGCCCGCAGGCGATTGGACGCTGACCGATGGACAGGGGAAAAAGCACACTCTAACGGATTATACCGGTCGGCCGGTGATTGTTATTTTCTACCTCGGCAAAGGTTGCGCACACTGCATCGAACAACTAGGCACCTTCGCCCCCGAGACCGACCGTTTCAAGCAGGCTGGGATCGACCTCATCGCGATTAGCACCGACGATGTCGATGGTTTGCGTCAGACGTTCCAGCAAAACAAGACCGGCTCGCCATTCCCCTTCCCGCTCGTCTCCGACTCTTCCCTGAAAGTCTTCAAAGAGTACCGCGCCTACGACGACTTCGAGCAGCAGCCGCTGCACGGCACCTTCCTCATCGACCGACAGGGACTCGTCCGCTGGCAGGATATCAGCTACGAGCCATTCACTGAGGTCGAATTCCTACTCGATGAATCCAAGCGCCTCCTCTCCCAAGATCCGCCGCAAGTCACCCAGAACTAGACATCGATGAAATCATCATCTTTGGGGTGGTCGGAGATGTCTTGCGGTCGGACGCCCATGTTGCCGTCGCGATTCATTTGGAAATACCCGGGCTGCGCGGCAAATTTCTTTTTCACGCGCTCTCGAATGATGGTTCGGAAGCCCGGCACCATTAGAAAAAAACCGGCCATGTCAGTCAACAAGCCGGGTGTCAGCAGCACGATGCCGCCGATCAATACCAGCAATCCGTCGGTCAGTTCATCCGTCGGCACCCGGCCGGCCGCTGTCTCGGCCTGTATCCGCGCGAGGATCGAGTAGCCTTGGCTCTTCGCGAGATACGCACCCCAAACGCCAGTGAGGATTACTAGCATGATCGTCGGCAACGATCCCACGCGGCTGCCAACGACGGCCAGCAGATACAACTCCACCAACGGGATGGTGATAAAGAGGATGATCAGTTTTCCCAACATTTCGATAAAAACTCAGCCAAGCGAACGGCCCATGCGCTCGCCGACTCGGGCGTAGGTCTCGAGTCCGTTGGCCGTGTTCTCCAGCAGGTCCGCGTCGAAATCGATCCGGCCTTTCTCAAACAGCAACGCCACGCTTGAGCCACCAAAGGCAAAGTACCCTTTCTCCTCGCCCTTGGCCACCGCCTCGCTGGGGATGTAGGTCTGCCGGATAGTGCCAACCATCGTCGCACCAATCTCGACGAACTGCACTTGGCCAAGCCCGGACGTCTCGATCGGCGTGACGACCCGTTTGTTCTCCCAAAAAATCGACGGACGCGTGATGAGCGCGATGGGGTTGACCGAGTAAAGCCAGCCGTTGATGAAGCGCGGGATGCCAGCCTCTCCTGCGCACGGGAAATGAAAACGGTGGTAGTCCACAGGGCAAAGCCGCGAAAGGAGCATCGAACCGCCTTCGTAGCGCTTGGCCAAGTCGACGTCGGCGAGAAATTGCGCGAGGTCGAACGCCTGTCCTTTGACGAAAAAGTTACTCTCACCCGTGATGTCGCCGAAAGCCAGATGCCGTCCGTCCGCCGGAAACACCACCGAATCAGTCGCAGGATCGACCGGCCGCGCGCTTGACTTGAGCTTGCGGTAAAAAAACTCATTGAATGAATTGTACTCGTCCACCGACTCGGCGAACTCGCCCTCGTCCAGGCTGTACTGTTCGATGAATGGCCGGATACGAAGGGAACTTTCGGCCATGCTCATCCTTCGCCCGTACCACGCGGAGACGATCCATCTGCGTATGAGCAGCCACTGGGCAAGCCGGCCAAGCGGATTGCCGTACGCCCAGCGCAGCGGCCGCTCACCATAAATGGCCTCGTTCTTTAACCTGCCATCGCAACGATCGATGTAGCGAACTTCCCCGTTTACGGTCATGCGCTGACAGTCTACCCGCCCCTGCCTCGGATGAAAAGAAGTGAGCGGTTGGCTTGAAATGGGACGGTTTACTCGTATATCCGGTCATGCCGAATTGAGCTTTCCCATTGCGATATGTCGATGGCAGTGACGCGTTCGAGCGAGTTCAGCGTCAGGCCCGCATCGATCGCCTCGCGCAGTTCTGTGCCGCCCGAGAGAATATCGATCGGCAACTTAACGGTCTCATATTCGTACGGCGGCTGCCGCCAGGAAAACTGCTTCGGCCAGAGCCTGGCAATGCAGCCGATCATCGCGACGGTGAATCGATAGGAGCGCAGCGTCCGGGGATTTGTCGGGTGCAGAAACAGACCGCTACATGACTGTTGAGCGAATTTTTGAAACGTTGGCTCGAAGCGGTACGGCCGTGTTCTCAATCCGTCGAACCCGAATTTCCCGAGCTCGTTCAGGAGCACCGCAGGATCAATGTATGGAGCGCCACACAACTCAAATGGCGTGGTCGTGCCACGGCCCTCGGACAGCATTGTGCCCTCCAGTAGGACTTGCCCGGGATAGACCAACGCGCCCTCGAACCGCGGCAGGTTCGGTGATGGAGGTATCCACGGCCGCCCATGCTCAGGCCAGTACGAGCCACGGCTATAGCCCTGCATTGGCACCCAGTGTAGATCGGCACCGATTCCGCATTCGCGGTTGAGATATCTCGCGGCTTCCGCCAGCGTAAGTCCGTGCCGCATAGGCATCGGCACCCGGCCGACGAAGCTGGCGAACTCCGGATTCAGAATTGGTCCCTCAAAGATCTCACCGCCGAGTGGATTGGGCCGATCGAGAACTACAACAGCGATCCCCTTTTCCGCTGCCGCCTCCAGACAAAGGCTAAGCGTCCAGAGGTAGGTGTAGACACGTGTGCCGACATCCTGCAAGTCGACGACCAAAACATCGAGACCCTCAAGCATCTCCGGGGTCGGTTTTCGCACATTGGCGTAAAGACTGTGTACCGGGATCTTTTGCAGTGGATCGAGCACGTGCGGCGTCTCGATCATGTTGTCCTGCTGTTCGGACCACAGACCGTGCTGCGGCCCGAACAACGCGGCCAACTGGCCCTGCAGACTCTCGTCCAGAACTTCATCGGCGGTGCAGAAGCTAGAGTCGATCGACGCTTGGTTCATCACCAAGCCGAACCGGGCGCCGCGCAAAATCTCCGGAGGATTGTCAGCGCAGATTTCGAGTCCGGGACGAAACTCAGTCATCGATCAGGAATCCATCGTGCTGTTGAACAGCTTGTTGTGCAGCACACCCGTGCAGAAGGTCACGGTCGATCCGACCAGAGCGAACCAGGGCCAAGCCAGAGGCGTGCCGAACTTGATCGCGGTCATGACGGCCAAGCCAACAACCAAGCCGACCAGCGCCGATTGTGTGCCGACCCTGCCCTTGGCCAAGCCAAGCATGAAAACGCCGAGAATAATTCCCGTGGTGAAACCCTGAATGGCCAGCACGCTGCCGATCACCGATGAAGCGAGCCATTGCCCGGAGATGCCGACGACGATCTGGGCCACGCCGAACACGATCGTCAGCCACTTGGCCAAGCGCAGCCGACTGCTGTCACTGTCTGTTTTCAGGATGTCATTGACCAGCACCGTGGCGCTGGAGTTGAGCGAACTCGACAGGGTCGACATCGCCGCTGAGAACAGAGCGCCAAGCACAACACCGAGCACGCCGACCGGCATTTTATCGACAATGAACGTCGCAAAAACCCGGTCGCTCTCACTCTTGAGAAATGGCTCAGCCG
>Ga0066866_10000751_pt1 | contig 12811 bp, 5 predicted proteins | sample ETN01SmetaG_3_FD_66435 | JGI IMG/M metagenome (GOLD analysis project Ga0066866, IMG submission 66435) | Marine microbial and viral communities from oxygen minimum zone, Eastern Pacific Ocean - ETNP2014F12-01SV263 | ecosystem: Environmental > Aquatic > Marine > Oceanic ...
CACTTTCTCGGCTGCTCGTCGATCGTGCGGTTTAGCTTGTCAATCTTTGGTAAATAGGTCTTCATTCAGAACCCCCCCCGGAAGCAAAGGGGCAAGGACATTACCAAAAAAAAAAAGCGAGTCAACACGTTGTTTAAAGAAAAAAACGTCTATTTTGCGCAGTTTGCCCTAAAGCGCTAACGATTTGATTTATCAGATCGATTGCATCCGAGAAGTCGCAACTACGCCAAGCAATTACTATTGTATGGCACGCTCGTGAGTGACACCTACTTCTTTTCAATACCAAGAATTGAGTCCTTTACATAATCAGATTCTCGGGCGCCGGCACATAATGTCGCACTGGTTTACTGCCGACTGACACCGGTCACAAGCATAAGGTTTTGCTTCCGCATCGACAGTATTGAGTAAGGAGAACCAATTCCTGATGATATCAAGGATTGAACTCAATCACTCGCTCCGCCACAACATACATTGATTTCTTTTTTGAGGTTTCCCTATCGGGAGTCCACCGGATTGCCACCTGCAAAGTAGTCTGCTGCCCCATCCACAATTTTTGCAATCTTGCATCCCCAAGGGCCATCAACATCACCTCATTACCTCCTAATTTAACCGCTTTTCTGAGAGATTTTTTTGACTCCTCCAGATTTCCCATTGCACAGGCCATGCTGGCTACATGATACCACGCCAGATATTCATCATTCCCGTCACAAGTAAGCTGATCTTCCCGGGGAAGATCTATGGAGTATGAATTGCCTGTGGCGTTTTCGATTAGCACAAGACGATCGCCCTTCTTCTCCAATCGGCCCTGCAAACGCATATGCAGATCGAGCAATTCACAATCGCTCTTTTCAACAGCTTCCTGCAATTTGCGGTAGTCGACAGACTTGCCCGGGAGCAATGCCATAACGATCTGTTTCTTGTCGATATCTATGTGTAGACCATTCTGGAGCAGACTTTGATCCAGAGCGGCGGCACCAGACAATTGCTTGTGGGCGGCTTTGGCGCAGTGCGCACAGACCATCCCTTTCACATCCAGCACAGCTTGGTTGGATTGTACGTTTACCGGCGCAACTGGCTTCTCTGCTTTAGTTGCAGATGCTAAGAGGCAGCTTCCTATTACTATTGTATAACGAATAATTTTTTTCATTTTCTCTCTTTTTATTGATTGTTTTATTTCCTTATTGTCAAAATAGAATGGGCCAATGATTCAATATGTAAACAGAACAACTGTCTAGATGGTGTAGACTGAGTTAGCTTGAATAGATTATCTACTTGCACATAGGTAATTGGACGCCCCTTTTAAGTCCTTATCCTATCCTAAGTTGCTGGTTAATTGCCTTTTATTGCCCAGTTCTGCATACCTGCACCCCTAGTTATTGACTTCGGGACAGTTTGTTTCGAAGTTTCCCGTTTGACTTCTGCTCCGGCGGCTTAGGCAGCCAACTAACTGCCAGTTCCTGCTGTTGTCCTTTTGTGAATACCCGGCCGTGACGCGCCCGGGTGCCTCCGTACACGCGCCGTCGTAAAGTAGCCCGTGATCAAACACTGACACTTCCTCGTTTTGTTCGCTCTAAAATCTGCCGTTAGATGTAAACTTTCATTTCTGAAAGCGGCGTGAAATCTGAGGGCAAGCCGTCCTGTTTGGCAGGGGCGTACCGGAAGTCCACGGCATCGCCGGTTTTTCTTTTATGCATCTGGCCATACGGCTACGGTTTTCGGACAGTTTCTGTGGACACGCCACATCATACACGCCGCTTGGCGGCTATCGTTTTCACCGATATCGTCGGATTTTCTAAGCTCACGGAGGGTGATGAGATTAAGGCACTCAAGTTGCTCTCGATCCAAAAACAGATCGTCCAGCCGATAGTGCGGGAGTCCGGTGGGCAATGGCTCAAGGAGATGGGCGACGGGTTGCTGCTGAGTTTTCCCAGTTCGTACGATGCGGTGTGTTGCGCGATAGGTATCCAGAAAGCTGTTAGGGAAATCGAGAACCTTGTGCTACGGATAGGAGTGCATCAGGGCGATGTGGTGCAGACGGAGAACGATATCCTTGGCAGCGGAGTAAACATCGCCTCGCGTGTTGAGACGGTCGCCCCTCCGGGCGGAATTACGGTGTCCGACAAGGTACAGCGCGATATCGCGCACCACGCCGATCTGTCCACGCAGAGCATTGGTTTCCCCAAGTTCAAGGGCATCGACATCGAGTTCGAGGTGTTTTGTATCACCAATGATGATTTGCCTGTCGGCACCAGTCACGGCAAGACTGAGGTGCCCCGGCGCTTGGCCAAGCACAAATCGCCGGTGCTGCCCATCGCTGTGGCAGCAGTCGTGCTGGCGCTGGTCGTGACACTGTTCCTTAGACCGAGCGGTAGTGTGGACTTGAGCGCCATCCCTCCGAAGTCGATCGCCGTGCTGCCGTTTGATAATTTCGCCCAAGGGGAGGCGGAGGAAAATTTCGCCGACGGTCTCACTGAGGTGATCACCGCCACGCTATCGAAGATCGGCGAACTAAAGGTGATAAGCCGCACGTCGGTCATGTCGTTCAAGGGCGACAACCGGCCAACGTCGCCAGAGATCGCCAGCAGGCTCGGCGTGGCCCACGTACTGGAGGGCTCTGTGCAGCGTGCCGGGGAGCAGGTGCGGATCGTTGTGCAGTTGATCGATGCTCGGGAGGATCGGCATCTTTGGTCGGAGACGCACGATGGTCAGTTCAGCGAGTTGTTTGACGTGCAGACTCGCGTGGCCACGAACATCGCCCGCCATCTTAAGGCCAATTTGACCCAGCAGGAGCAGGAGCAGATCGCCCGCAAGCCCACTCAGAACATGAAGGCGTATGAGCATTACCTCGTGTTGCTCCAGCGTGGTATTGTCCACATCGATAAGCGTGAACTCGATGTCAATCTCGCCCTCGCGGAGAAGGTGGTTCAGTTGGATGAAACTTTCGCGGAAGCCCACGCTATCATCGCGTTGTGCCACTTGGGCTACTACTGGTCGGGAATCGACCATACGGATGCGCGGCTGGTCTTGGCCAAGGCCAGCGTCGAACGGGCGGTCGAGTTGACCCCAGAGGCAGCGATGGTGCACACGGCCAAGGGCTATTTGCATTACTGGGGACTTGGCGAGTTTGACAAGGCGTTGGTTGAGTTCAGGCTTGCGCAGACAATGGAGCCAAGCGCCTCGCAGCATATTGAGGACATCGCGTGGGTGCAGCGCGCCAAGGGTGACCTTCCTCTGGCGTTCGATAGCATGGACGAGGCGCTGGAGTTGAACCCGCAGTCTGATCTTATTTTACGCGAGATGGGATTCACTCATATCGTTGCCAAGAACTTTGACCGAGCCATCGAGTTTTTGAATCGTGCCATTCTTCTTAACGACACCGCTGATTATTACGGTCTCAAGATTGATGCTATCTGGGCGCGTGACGGTGACTTGGAAACCACTCTGGCGTTCCTGAAGGAGGCGCAGGGGATTGTCGGTCGGGACAAATTCCTGATTCACGAACATCGCTTCGAGCTTGCACGGGGCAACTACGCCGGATCACTCCAAGCGATCGAGGCCATCAAGGATGATCCGTTTTTGTCCCAGAGCCGCGTGATTCCCAAGTCGCTTGCGCGAGCGTTCGTCTACGAGCGGATGGGGGAGTCTGACAAAATGAAGGCCGAATTGGAGGCAAGCCTCAAGATGCTCAAGCGCATGGCTATCGAAAATCCGATTGATCCTCGGATACAGATGAACATGGGATTGGTCTATGCCATGCGGGGTGACGCGGAACAGGCGATCATGAGAGGGCGCCAGGCCATGGCGCTGTATCCGCTCGGCAAAAACGCTATTAATGCCCAGCGGATTCATATCCAGATGGGGATCATTTATTTGCAGCTTGGCCAAGTGGACAAATGTATCAAGTTGCTCGACACCCTCAAGGCCAAGCCGCTCGGCATGGAGGTCGGCGAGTTGAAAACCGATGTGGCATGGGATCCTGTGCGAAGTCAGGAAGCCTTCAAAACCATCGTCCACTGACGCCCAAGTCGTAAGACGCCCAAGTCGTAAAGGAGGTGGTTATTGTTGTTTGCAAAGAGTGGGCCGGAAAGGAATGGTTGTATGTGTTGCTTTTGAGGTTATGTGCTTTGCTGCTTCTACTTTTTATTGATCTTGTTCGATTTGGCGGTATGTCGGTTGCGCTCTCGTCGCGCTTTCAATCGGCTGAGATGCTTCACGGTTAATCTCGCTTGACCAAATGAGCCCTGAATGAGTTCGTTTCGGCATTTTTGAATAGCGTTTGCCGTCCATTTTTTAATTAAAATCGTTGAGCAGGAGGATATGTGATTGATTCAGTCCGGCAGTTCGATAGGCTGGGTCGCGAATTTTAGTTTAATCGAAATGCCTGTTTACACTTACGAGACAATTCCCAAGAAAAAGGGACAAAAAGTTCGCCGCTTCGAGATCGAGCAGCGGATGAGTGACGATCCGCTGAAAAAGGATCCCAAGACCGGCCTGCCGGTGAAGCGCATCATCACCGGCGGTTCCGGCACTATTTTTGGCGGGCTTAGTGTAATGGCGATGAACCGCAAAAAGGGTCAATAACAACTTCACCGTATTGCACGGTTATACCTTTTTGGTGTATTCGCCACTCAGGTGGAGTGACTGTCGTGCAGATCTTTGGTTGATAGCATACGGTTTGAAAGGTTAACTGGGAAATCAAAAGCTATTAAGCCGTGGCACCTTTGATGCTATTTGCAAGTTGAGATGATCAAACTCATAAATTCGGAACGTCTGCTTCTCTGTGCAATGCTATTAGTGGTAGGGGATTGGCTTGCCAATGAGGCTAACGGCGCGACTTTGATCGCACGCGGCGCAAAGTGGAATTACTACAAGGGCAACGATCATCCCTCTGGCGGTGATCTGGAGTGGACTGAACCCAACTTCGACGACAGCGATTGGCCAAGCGGTGACTCGCCAATCCGTTACGGAGACGGCAATGGTGGCACGGTGCTGGGCGACATGCAAAACACATACTCCACGATGTTTTTTCGTCGTACCTTCACCGTGATAAATGCCGATCAGATTTCCGCTCTCGACCTGTTGGTGAATTACGATGACGGGTTCATAGTCTGGATCAATGGTGAGCAGGTGCTCAATGTCGGCGGGTCGGTTGACTTCTCGCACGATTCTTTTGCGAGCATCAGTCATGAGTCCGGCAATTTTGAGACGTTCGCCATGAACAATCCAGCTCAGTTTCTCGTCGATGGCAAAAACCAGATTGCCATCATGGGATTCAACACCAATCTGACCAGCAGCGACTTCATGATGAACGCTGAGCTTCTCAGTTTTCGGCCGGATAAGTCGCCGCCGAAAGTGGTGTCGGTCGATCCTGCGCCGGGCGATGTTAGTCTGCTTCGCGAGGTCACAGTTCGATTTGACGAGGAGGTCACGGGGGTGGACGCTCATGATCTCTGGCTCAACGGCGACCCGGCGGTACAACTGCGCGGTAGCAGCGCGCTGTGGACGTTTACATTCGAGTCGGGCGACTTTGGTGGGGCAACGCTGTCGTGGAATCCGGACCACGGCATCGCCGACACGGCGCGTCCTCCCAACCTGATGGACGCCGACACGGCGGCGGCTACGCACCAATACCTCATCGTTGATGACATGTCGCCCGGGTTGGCAAGCATTCTGCCTCCGCCGGGCAGCACAGTGCGCGGACTCAACCGCGTGCGCTTGTTTTTCAGTGAACCGATACGCGGCTTCGAGGCGACCGATCTGCTGGTGAACGGCAAGGCACCGTTGTCGGTCGCCGGCGTGGCGAGCGGTCCGTGGCAGATTGAGTTCGAGTCGACTGAGAGCGATATGGTGACGATCGCCTGGGTGGCGGACCACGGCGTGACCGATTTGGCGGCGGAGCCGAACCGGTTCGCTGCGGAAGGTTGGCATTACAACGTGGATGCCAATCACGACTTTGGCCAAGTGGTGATTAACGAAATCCTCGCGGCTAACCGCGACGGATTGAAGGACGAGGAGGGCGAGGTTGGTGACTGGATCGAACTGCGCAACACTGGTGATGCCACCGTGGACCTTGCTGGCTGGTCGTTGACTGATGACGCGGCCAAGCCCGGGAAATGGATGTTTCCTGAGGTGACGATCCGGCCAAGCGGTTCGCTCGTCGTGCACGCCACCGGCAAAAACCGTCGATCGTCCGGCCAGGCGTTGCATACGAGCTTCAAGCTGGGGATCCAGGGAGAGTACCTTGGCCTGTTCAGTCCTGAGCTGCCGCGTCGGGTCATTGACGAGATCGCGCCGGAGTATCCGGAGCAGCGCAGCAATGTCTCCTACGGCCGCCTGACCGAGGGAGAATGGGGTTGGTTCGAGACACCGACGCCCGGCAAGGCCAACCGTGGTAGGACGATTCGCGGACTGCTTATGCCACCCCAGTTCAGCGCGCAGCGAGGCGTTTATGATGCGCAATTCCGGGTACACCTCACCACGGACGAGCCGGGCGCGGTGATCCGTTACACCACCGACTACTCCGAGCCGACCGCGACCAATGGCAAAGTATACTCCACACCGCTGGCGGTGAGACGGACGACCGTAGTACGGGCGGCCGTCTTCAAGAGTGGTATGCTCCCATCGCGCGTTGTGACTCACACTTACGCCTACAATTTGAGCAAACTGGCCGCGGCGTTGCCGATGATGTCCCTCGTGACCGAGAATTCGAATCTGTGGGGTAATACCGGCATCATGGAGACCAACCCTCGCAACACGACCAAGCGCGGCATCGCGTGGGAGAGGCCGGTCTCGATGGAGCTGATTTATCCCGGGACAGGCAAGACGCTCCAGGCCAACGCCGGCCTGCGTGTGCAGGGCGGCAATTACATTCGTGGCCGTTACGATCCAAACGCCGGGCCGCCGGCTGGCAAGTACTCCTTCCGGCTGTACTTCCGGGGCGACTATGGGCCGGGGCGGCTGCGGCATCCCATCTTCCCGGGGTTGCAGGTGCAGGATTTCAATCACATCGTCCTGCGGGCTGGGATGAACGATAACACGAACCCGTTTGTCATCGATGAGCTGGTGCGGCGGCTCTCGGCAGACATGGGCCAGATCGCCGCGCGTGGCACATTCATGAACCTTTACATCAACGGCAAATCCAAGGGCTATTACAATCCCACCGAGCGCATCGACAGTGATTTCCTCAACTCGTGGAACGGCGGCGAGTCGGAGTGGGACATCATTGCGCAGTTCGGTGAGTTGCGCGAGGGTGACATGGTGAAGTGGAACGAACTCAAGACCGCTCTGCTGAAGAATCTTTCCGTCCCGCAAAACTACGCAGCGGTCGAGCGCCTGCTCAATGTCGACAACTTCATCGACTATATCATGCTCAACGTGTACGCGAACACCGGCGACTGGCCTCACAACAATTGGCGCGCCGCACGCCAGCGTGTACCCGGCGCGAAGTGGCGCTTTCTCGTGTGGGACGCCGAGTGGTCGTTTGGCAACAACGGCCGTAGTGTCACCGGCAACAACATTACTAGCGGTCCGCTGGCTGGCGATTCAGACATCGCCAAGTTTTATCGTTCTCTGCAGAAGAACCCCGAGTTTCGAATGCGTTTTGCCGATCGGGTTCAGATTCACTACTTCAACGGCGGCGCGTTAACCGATGAGAATGTGCTGCGTCGTTTCCTTGAAATGAAGGAGGAGATGTCCGGCGTGATCCGGAGCATGAACACGACGGTCGAGACCACCTGGGTGCCGCGCCGTCGGGCCATCGTCATGAGCCAAATGGCAGCGCAGAACATTCAGGCGTCCGACAAGGCACCGCAGTTCAGCCAGAATGGTGGCGCGATCCCGGCTGGCTACCGTCTCCGCCTTACGGCGCCGGAGGGTGAGATTTATTATACGCTTGACGGCAACGATCCGCGCCGCCCGGGGGAGGTGGCCGAGACCGGCAAAACCATCCTCTCGGGCTCTGCGAAAAAATTGGCGCTGGTCCCGTCCGCTGATAACGGTGGTAACAAGCTTAGCAGCACATGGCGCGGCGGCAAGGAGCCGTTTAACGATGATGACTGGGACGTTGGGACCGATGGCGTCGGCTACGATCAGAATGCCGATTACGATCCGCTCATCGGCATTGATGTGGACGCTGAGATGAATGACATCAACCAGTCGGTGTTCGTGCGAATTCCGTTCAAGGTGTCGGCGGTGGACCGACAGAAATCCAACTTCATGCTGCTGCACATGAAGTACGACGACGGTTTCGTTGCATACCTCAACGGCACACGTATCGCCAGTGCCAACGGTGCGACGAATCCCGCATGGAATGCCGGCGCCATCGGTCAGCACGACGACGCTTCGGCGGTGACATGGGTGAGCTTTGACGTCGGCAAGTACATCAATAAACTGAAGACTGGAAACAACATCCTCGCCATCCACGGCCTCAACTCAGGTCTCGGTAGCTCAGACATGCTTATCAACGCTGAGTTGTCGCTTGGCCAGCGCAGCGGTGCGGAGATTGCCGACGGCGTGCTCAAGTACGCGTCGCCGATCAATCTCACAAGCGATACCACAATCCTCACCCGCACGATGCACAATGGCCAATGGAGCGCTCTGGTAGAGCACTCGTTCCAGGCCGGTCGGGCCGGGTCGCCGCTGCGCTTCACTGAGATCATGTACAACCCGCCTGGTGGCAGTGAGTACGAGTTTGTCGAGTTGAACAACAGCGGTATATCCGAGGTGCCGCTTGGCTGGCATCGGTTCGATGGAATTGATTTCACCTTTGCTGGCGATGCTGTCATCGGCCCCGGCGAATTTCTAGTGCTGGCATCTGGCAAAGACCCGGATGCGTTTAAGCTGCGCTACCCCGGTCTGACTGTGGCCGGTTGGTTTCAGGGAACCTTGTCGAACAACGGCGAACGGTTGGCCCTGCTCGATGCAGGATGGCGGCGGGTGATCGAGGTTGATTACGATGACGACGGCGCTTGGCCGAGTTTGGCCGATGGCAACGGCCATTCGCTCGAGTTGATCGATTCGTTGGCCGATCCCGGTGCGGTGTCGAACTGGCAAGATAGCGCGGCCAGAGCAGGTTCACCCGGCGCGGCTGGTGTGACATCCGATCCCCCGCCAGTCGCGATCAACGAGGTGCACGTGCAGTCGCCTCTTTCGCCTGCGCTGGACTTTGTCGAACTGCGAAATGCTAGCCAAGCGGTGGTCGATCTCTCCGGTTGGATGTTGCGAGACGGTGATGGCAACTCGTTTGATTTTCCCGACGGCACCTCGATTGCTCAAACGGGCCTGCTCGGCATCTGGTGCGGTGAAGGGGAGGGGTTGAGCGCCGGATTCGGTCTTGGCCAAGGCGGCGACTCAGTGGCGTTGTTCGACGCCGCCGGCCGCCGTGTTGATGCCGTGACATTTGGCGCCATCAGCTCGTCGATTGTCCCCACAGCCAGCGGTTGGACAACTGCCAAGCCGACATTTGGCCAGCCAAACCAACCTGCTCAACCGGCGACTCTCACACGGCTCATCATCAACGAGTGGCTCGCAGACCCGGTGGAGGGCGGCCGCGACTGGCTCGAGTTGTACAATCCTGACGCCAACGCTGCGGCGCTCATTACCGGCTTGCATATCCGCGTTGATCAGCAGGTAGCAGGACTGCACAGCATCGCCACCATCCCACCGCGCGGCCACATGCGCGTCTGGCTCGACACCCGCTCTGGCGTAGACCATGCCGATCTTTCCCTGCCCGCCGACGGCGCGACACTCACGCTGATTACGTCCGGTGGCGTGGAGTTTGCAACGCTGAGCTATGGGCAGCAGCGAACTGGGGTGTCGGAAGGCCGCCGGCCGGACGGCAGCAGTCGTAAGGTGAAGTTCACCAATGGATCCACCCCTGGCGCGTCAAACATTGTCCCATCGTACGACGGTCCGAGGTTCAACGAGGTGCTGGCGTCCAACCGGCAAGGCGCGTCTGACTGGGTCGAGCTCTATAATGACACCGGCTCGAGCGTATCACTCGACGGCGTGAGCCTGTCGCGGCGATCCGAAGGTGCGGGTGATTGGATGTTCCCTGCGGGTACGACAATCAATAAGGGCGGTACCCTCGTCGTGCAGTTCGATGGCCGCCAGCCGGTTGGTGAATTCAACACCGGCGTTTCGCTCCCGGCCGAGGGTGGTGGCGTGTACTTGTTTGATCCCGACGGCTTTCTTGCCCATTCGATCGAGTACGGCTTCCAAGTGACCGATCAGTCGATCGGCATGAGCGCGGGCGGCTGGAAACTACTGACGAAGCCAACGCCTGGCAGGCCGAACGCTGCCGCCGTCGAGTTGGGTAACCCGATTAACGTTGTTATCAACGAGTGGATGGCAAAACCGGTATCCGGCGTGGATTGGTTTGAGCTGTTCAACTTGGAAACCAAGCCGGTGGACATTGGTGGCATGACGATCACCGACGACCCCACTGCGGTGGGCCGCGCCAAGTTCACCATTCCGGAGCATACATACATCCCGGCGCGGGGCTGGGTGAGCTGGCTGGCCGACGGCGCGGCCGGGGTGGGCCATGTGAATTTCAGCCTGCGTGGCCAGGGCGAGTTGCTGCGGCTCTACGGCAACCGTCGCAACGCGATCGACGAAGTTGAGATTTTCAACGCGGCCGAGGGCGTTTCACGAGGTCGACTGCCGGATGGCGCGGAGACGTTGAACGACTTTCCTCTTACCCCCACACCGGGCGGTGGTAACTATCTCCCCATCGCGAACATCGTGATTAACGAGGTGCTGTCGCACACCGATGCCCCGCTTGAGGACGCCATCGAGTTGCACAACCTCGGCGAGTCGTCGGTAGATATCAGCGGCTGGTGGCTTGGCGAGTCGTTTGATTTACCCAGCCACTACGTCATTCCCGACGGTACGATTCTGGCGGTTGGCGGTTACGCGGTGATTTACGAGGGCGACTTCAACCGGGGCGGCACCGGCTTCAGTCTCAATTCCGCGCATGGGGATGCAATTCACCTCGTGGCTGTTGGCGAGGCAGGCAACCCAAGCGGCTTCCGCGCCGTGCAGCCGATTCAGCCTATGGCTAACGGCGTCTCCGTCGGTCGCGTGACGACCCGTTCCGGAGTGAGGTTTGTACCCTTGGCCAGGCGCACTTTCGGTGTTGATGCTCCTGAGTCGGTTGCGGCTTTTCGCGAGGGCGGGGGAGCGGCCAACGCCGACCCGATGGTTGGCCCGATCGTCATCAGTGAAATTATGTACGAGGAACAATCGGGCGTCGCCGGCCTTGGCCAGGTGCAACTCGAGTTTGTCGAGTTGCACAACATCAGTGCTCAGGCCGTGCCGTTGTTCAATCCGCTCGAGTCGCAGAACACGTGGCGGCTTCGCGGCGGCGTGCAGTTGGACTTCCCGGCGAATACAACAGTGCAGCCCGGCGGTTTTCTGTTGCTCACCGGATTCAATCCTGACGCCGAGACGGCGATTGAGTCAAGGTTCCGAGAGCATTACGGGGTGCCAAGCGGCGTACCGATTGTTGGGCCGTTCTTGGGTCGCTTGGCCAACGACGGCGAGACGGTGCGGCTATTGCGGCCCGACAACATGCAGGGGCTTGACCACGAGGATGCCGGATATGTCCCTTATCTACGGGTAGAAGCGATCTCGTATGACAACCGCGAACCTTGGCCGAGCGACGTCGACGGCACCGGGCTTTCGCTGCAACGTAAGGCGGTCAACAAATTCGGCGACGAACCGGAAAATTGGCTTGCTGCCGCGCCGACTGCGGGTCGAACCAATGTCAGGGATTCAGTCGGCGACCGCGATGCTGACGGAATGGACGATGCGTGGGAATTGGCCCACAAATTAAATCCGGCCGACGCCACCGACGCAGCGGCCGATGCCGACAACGATGGCGTGAGCAACCTCGGCGAGTTTCGGAGCGCCACCGACCCGAATGATGCGACAAGTCGGTTTCTAATCGGATCGATCGATGTCATTGCCGGCATTGTGACGATCTCCGTGCACGTGTCGCCGAGCCGCCGTTATAGCGTGGAGTTTGCCGATGAGGTGAGTGGTGATTGGGCCAAGTTGGCCGAGTTCACCACGGATCCCGACCAGCACTTGGCCAAGGTCCAGAGCAACGCCCCGCTTAAGCGAGTCCGTTTTTACCGAATCCAGCTGGTCGAGTGATTTGTCGTTTTAGAGCAGTGATTTGGCTGCACTGGAGATCGCGCTAGAGGTCAGGCCGAAGTGCTCCCATACCTCGTCGTGACCCTCAGACGGGGCAATGCGGGGGTCGGTAATGCCAATGTGCTCGGTCTTTGCGCCCGTGCTGCTGGCGGCAGAGAGCACTAGGCCGGCGAACCCGCGAACGCCGGTACAACGTGTGCCGATGATGCCGTCCTCCGCCGTCACCACGCCGTTGTACTGCGCGAAGATTCCATCAAGAAAACCATCCGGAAGCGGCAGGCCGTTGATGATGTAAACATCAGCCGTGTCGTCCAGTTCCACCGCTGCGTCCTGCGCGATGCCGGCGGTGGCTCCCAGCGCGAGAATGGCGACCTTCGCTCCGTCGTTTTTGCGTAGCGGCGTGACAGCTTCCCACTCGCTATCGGCATTGTACAGTGCGTCGCCGTTCGCGTCGGAGAGCACCAGCAGGTTGTCGCGGGGGATGGCAACAATGTGCGCGCCATAGCGGGCGCAGGCATCGCGCACGGCGACGAACGCGCCGCGCGCGTCGGCCGGCGCATAAAAGCGATCGGTGTACGGCAGGTAACCGATGGCCAGCGTCACCCAGTCGAGACTCCAGCCAGAGAAATGGTCGCGGCCGGTGCAGGCTCCGACG